>LFFM01000183.1_pt1 | contig 40746 bp, 21 predicted proteins | sample 643131 | NCBI WGS metagenome assembly LFFM01 (sample SAMN03777445, study PRJNA286221) | soda lake metagenome | biome: soda lake; feature: Kulunda steppe; material: water; isolation source: sample Tc-Br brine of Tanatar trona crystallizer | place: Russia: Kulunda steppe | collected 2011-07 | reverse complement strand
GGCAGCGCCGTCACTTCGATGTTCTCCTTTCGGCATGCCTTGACCAACCGGTAACCGGGATCGGAGATCGTCGGTGTTCCGGCATCACTTGTCAGAACGACGTTTTTTCCGGCGCGCAGAAGCTCCAACAACTCGGCGGTCGACTCGTCGGCGGTGTGATCATCGTAGCGATGCAGGCGGGGCTGGCCGTCGATTCGCTCAATGCCGAGCAGCTCCAACAACTTGCCCGCTCGCCGTGTATCTTCGCAGGCAATGACATCGGCGTTCGACAGCGCCTGTCGTTGTCGTGTCGTGGTATCGTCGAGATTTCCAATCGGCGTCGGACAAATCACGAGCATCGTCGCACTCCAGCAGTATTCAATTCGATCAAAAAAACGGGCGACCCCGATGGGGCCGCCCGCAGTCGTCACCGGCGGGTCATCGAACCGTGGTCATTACTTGCCGATGGCCAGTCCCAGTTCTTCGCGCAACTCGAAGTACTCCTCGCTAATGGAGTACAGAACCAGCTCGCGAATCTTCTCTTTGACGCTGGCCTTGCCGATGGGAACCATGTCGCTTTTGATGCACGACGCCGCGGTGTGAATATCGCCACACAGCAACAGTCCCATGCGAATCGAGGTGTGCTCGACGGCTTTGAGCCACTTCGAGAGGTTGGGGTTTTTGCCTTTTTCCAGAAATTTACCCATCGCTTTCTGGGCCTGAAGCAATACCTGGCTCGGCATATTTTCGATCTGCTTGCGGGCCGCCGCGAAGTCCTCACCCCGGCCCTCTCCAATACCGAGTTGAGGCCTGGTCAGGTCGATGAGCGCCTCGAAGTAGTTGCGCAAAAACTCCGTGGGCTGACCAATGGAGCCCATGTAGTGCTGGGGCAGCATCCAGGTCATGGCTTTCGCAATTGTGAAGGCCAACTCGCGGTCCGACGATTTCTGCCGGACATCGCCGCCGATGATGACCGCCGCCGGGTCCACGTTGGCATTTCGCATCCCCAGTCGCTGGTCGCCTTTGAGATAGACCTTCGGGGGCGCCAATAGATTGATGGTCTTGGTGACGTAGTCGTACAGCTTGTTAAAGAGCACCGGCTCGTCGAGATCGACCTTGTCTTTGCGCTTGTGGACGTCCCAGTCCTTGACCGAACGCAGCGAGTAGACCGAGCGCAAGCCCGTGCCCAGCCGGCTCATGATAAAGGTGATCAGAATATCCTGATCGGGGTGGTAGAGCTTTTTGTACAACCCGTCATTGAAGTTGCCGTCGGCCGCCGGGAGACTGTCGGCCAGGTACTTTCGGTAGAAGGTCTCCTCTTGCTCGGTGGCACTTTCGAGAAACGACAGTGCGCCGGCCATACACCAGGCCCGGTCGTATTGTTTGTTCTCCAGGTAACTCTCGAAGAGTTTTCGGTAACTCTCCACTCGAAAGCGATCGAGTTTAATCAACTCTCGGTGCTGTTCAATGACCCCCTGAGTATTTTCACCGGATCGCTCATAGAGATCGGCGAGGATGAGACGTAGCTTTTCGTCATCTTCCTTGAGCCCGACGGCAATTTTGTAGGCCTCGATGGCGGTCTCATAGTCGCCCATGCGGGTTCGGTAGATCTCGCCGAGGTTTTGCCACAACTCGACCTTGATGTGGTCCATTGTGGTGTCTTCCCGCTCGTTGATGCGGTGAAGCATACGGCGGTACGCCCGGGCCAATTCGCGCCAGCGCTTGTTGTCGGTCAAGATGCGGTCGATGGCCTCGAAAGCCTTGAGCATATTCGGGGCATCGGCATCGAGCGCTTCGTCGAAGAAGTCGACGGCCTCCATGGGGGCGCCGATTTCATCGCGGTAGATTACGGCCGCCGTGTAGTAGTATTTGGCGATCCGAGACTCGTTGTCCTCCTGCTCGATAATGCGTTTGAGAATGTCGACGGCTTCGTGCCACTGCTTGGTCGTGGTGTAGAGGTCGAGCAGCTTTCGAAGCACGACGACGCTATTGGGTTCGAGCTCCAGCGCCTCTTCGTAGGCCGCCATCGCCTCCGTTGGGCGCTCCAATTCGTTGGCCAACAGGTCACCAACCCGTGACAACTGGGCGAAGCGAACCGTCGGGTCCTCCTCGGTCTCAAGGAGCCAGCGGGTGTAGTCGACGACCTCGCCCCACTCTTCTCGGGCTTCGGCGACCTCGACGCGGTGTTCGAGCGTCGGCTGGTGGTGTTGTCCAATTTCGAGGGCCCGCTCGAAGTAATCGGCAGCCTTGCGCAGGTCGTTGAGGCGCTGGCGGATGGCTCCGAGTCGAAAGTAGACCTCGACGAGCTGTGCGTGCTCGAGCTTGTCTTCGTGATGCAGTTGAAGCGATTGCAGCACTTTCGAGGCCTGCTCCCACTCCTCGCGTTCGTACAACAGGTGGCCCAGTCCCTGGAGGGTCTCCTTGTCGGAATTGTCGAGTTCGTAGGCCGCCCGGTATTGCCGGAGGGCTTTTTCGGGTTGGGCCAGTTCCTCGTAGGCCTGGGCGAGTTGTCGATGCCGAAGATGGCGCTCGGCATCCTCGATCGACGCGCCGCGATACTCCTCGAGTGCCATCTCCAGAAGGGGGACGGCGCGCTCGAAGCGTTGCTCTCGAAGCGAGACTTCGACGATGGGCACTGCCGCATCGGTCAGGCGCGGATTCTGTTCGAGGGCCTCTTCGTAGTAGCTCAACGCATTGACTTCGTCGTTGAGATGCTCCTCGTAGATCGATCCGATTTCGGCGAGCAGTTCCGCCTTGGCATCCAGATCGCGCTCTGTATCCTCGGCCGATTTCAGAACCTTGATGAGCTTTTCCCAGTACTGCTGCATCGACAGCAATTCCCGGATGGCGTCGAGCACTTCGACGTTGGTCGGATCCAGGTTCAGCGCCGACATATAGGCGTCTTCAGCCGAGGCGTGATCGTGGAGTTGACCCTCCAGCAATTCGCCGAGGCGAGCATAGACTGCGACGCGCGTATCGTCGTCATCGACCTGTTCGACGAGGCGTTCATAGGCCTCGACGGCGCGCTCCCAGTTGCTGGTCGTCTCGTACAACTCCGCCAATTCGGACCATATCCCGGGACTGACCGGCTGGAGGTCGACGGCCTGCTCGTAGGCTTCAATGGAGGAATGCGGGTCATCGACCTCCACGCGCTGAAGCTGACCGAGCTGAGTGTACAGTCGGTGTTGCTCATCGCGGTCGTCGACCAATTCGATGTGGCGCTGGAGGGTATCGACCAATTCGAACCAGCGCTCCAGGCTGCGAAAGAGTCGCTCCAGGTTTTCGACGGCCGCCACATTTTGCGGATCGACCATCAAGACGTTGTTGTAGGCCTCGACGGCACGGTCCAGGTCCTCGAATTGATTTTCGAAGACGGAGGCCATCTTCCCGTAGATGTCGACCTGATCGTCCGGTTCGTGCGTCAGCGACAACTGTTGTTCGTAGACATCGACCAACTCGTCCCAGCGCTGTGACTCGAAGTACAGCCGCTCCAGCGACTCCAGGGTCGGTTCGTGGGACTGGTCGACGGATAGAACGTCGCGGTAGGTGGCAATGGCCTGGTCGATATCGTCGAGTTGATGTTCTCGAATATCGGCAGCGCGACTCTTGATATCGACAATTTCGTCGGGGTCGTACGTCGCATCGGCCTTTTGTTCGAGGACTTCCACCAACTCCTGCCACCGCTCAAAGGCCTCGAAGACTCGTTCGAGACTCTCCATGGCCTCCATATCGGAGGGCTCGATGGCCAAAATTTCTCGATAGGCGGCAATGGCCTCGTCGACATCGCCGATCTGCTGTTCGTAGACCTCGCCGAGCTTGCGCCACAACTCGATCTGCTCGTCGGGATCGGAGCTCAGCTCGACCTGCGTCTCCAGGACCTGAGCCAATTCGGGCCACGACGCCAACTCGCGGAATAGCTCCTCGAGCGAGCGCAGCACGTCCCGGTTGTCGGGCTCGATCATTTTGGCGCGCTGATAGTGGTAGACCGCCTCATCGAGTTCATCGAGTTCGTCGGCCAGCCACTGTCCCATGCGCTGGTGAAGGTCGGCGGCCTCCGGCGTGTCGTCGAGTTCGTCGGCGACACCATCGAAGTGCTCGACGACGTCTTGCCACATGTCGGTCTGGTCGGCGAGCCGCTCAATTTCAGTGACCAGTCCCTCGTCGTCGGCGGTCTCTTCGTTGACCGCCGAAAGCAGGACGTACACCGCATTCTGGGGCTGATCGCGGAACTCCTCGAAGACTCGCGCGGCCTGCTGGAGGACATCCATTCGCTCAAAGACCCCGTCGACGACGTCGGCCCGATCGAGGTACAGCGACGCCAGTTGCTCGTAGGCTTCGTCGGTGGCCTGTTCTTTGTAGATCGATTCCAACGCATGACTGGCGCCCATATGAGCGGCGTCGTCATCGAGGATCATGCGGTATTGTTCAGCCGCCTTTTCGGGCTCGAAGAGTTTGGTCTCGAAGATATCGGCAATGCGGTTTCGAAGCTCGATACGGCGCTGCTGGTCGTCGGCGCGATCGGCCTTCATATCGAGAATATTGGCGGCCTCCGCCCACTGACTTTCCTGCAAATACAACTGCTCGAGTTCGTCAAGTGCCCGCTCGTGCTCGGGGTCGAGGCCGAGGACGTTTTTCCAGGCGTCGATCGCCCCGTGGGGATCCATGAGCATTTCGCCCTGGACTTCGCCGAGCTCTTCCCAAAGCGACAACTTGCGCTCCTGGGCGACCTCTGGATGTTCGATAAAGCGCTGGAGAATTTCGGCCAGTTGCTGGTAATCGGCCTGATGGGTGGTCAGCTCCTTGAGCGCTTCGAGCGCCTCCAGATGCTCGGGCTCGATATCCAGTGCCGAACGCCAGGCATCCTGGGCCTGGATTTCGTCGTTGAGATATTCTCCGTAGATCGTGCCCAACGACTCAAAGAGTCCCAATTGCTCCTGCGGGTCGTCGGCCAGGTCGACTTCCCGGCGGAGCACTTCGACGAGATCGGTCCAGCGCTGGTCATCGAGATACAGTCGACGCAACTCGCCGAGGGCCTCTCGGTCGTCGGGTCGAACTTCTGTGACCCGTCGCCACAGGTCGACGGCGTCGTCTTTCCATTCCAGCTTCTGCTCGGCAATTTCGGCCATTTCGCCGTAGAAATCGGCCTGCTGGTCCGGGTCGTGCGTAAGCTGTGCTCGCCGTTCGAGGACATCGTACAGCGGTTCCCAAGCCTCCAGGGTGCTGTGGATATTCTCCAGGTGTTTGAGCGACTCCTCGTGGTCGGGCTGAATATTGAGAATGTCTTCGTAGGTGTCGACAGCGCGCTCGAAATTGCCGAGCTGGTCGCGGTACACCGCTGCCAGTCGGTCGCTGAACTCGACGATCTCAAATTCGTCGTACGTCTCTTCGATACGGCGCTGTAAAATCCCAGCCAAGTCCTCCCAGCGAGCTTGGCTGACGTAGATTCGATCCAGCGCCTCGAGGGCTTCGTCGTGGCCCGGGTCGATCTCGAGGGTCTGCTGGTAGGCCATCTCGGCATCTTCGAACGCCTGAAGTTGTTCGTCGAGCACCCGGGCCATTCGAATCCAGAGACCCAGCTTGGAATCGTCGGTATTCTCCGGGCTCTCGAGGGCATCGGCGTAAATGGAGGCCGCTTTTGCCCACTCTCCGGTTTGTTCGGAGAGGCGCTCAATCTCGGCGAGGGCCTGTTCATCGTCGGGGCGTTCTTCGAGGGCGGCCCCGAAGGTCTCAAGTGCATGTTCGGTCTGCTCGAGTTCGTCGAGGTACATCCGGGCGACATCCATCAACAGATCGAAGCGCTGGAAGGGATCGTCGAGAAGCTCCAGACGGCGCAGGTAAACCTGGATGACGTCTTCATACCGATCGCGCTCACGGTAGTACGGCTCGAGGATATCGGCGATGCGCTCGACCTCTCGGCCGTTAAAGAACATCTGCTCCAGACTGTCGATCGCGGTGTCGTTATCCGGATCGTCGAGCAGGACTTCCTGATAGGTCGAGATGGCCGAACCGCCGTCGTCGAGCGCCGTCTGATACAACGCGCCGAGTCGAAGCCTCAGCTCTCGGGTCTGCTCCGGATCATCGCTGCTGTAGATGCGGGTCTTGAGAATATCGGCCAGTTCTTGCCACTGTCCCTCGCGCTCGTAGAGTCGGTCCAGTGCCAGAATCGCCGTCTGGTCATCCGGTTCGACTTCCAGTACTCGCTGAAAACGCTCGATGGCCTGATGTGGCTCGTCGAGTTCTTCTTCGTAGATACGGGCAATGCGAAGCTGCAACTCTGTGACGACATCGAAGTCGGTGATGTCGTCGAGGCGCACGTCGATTTCACCGATGAGCTCTCGCCAGGCGTCGAGCTCGCCGGCCAACCGCTCCAGGGTCTCCAGGATATCGTCGCGGCCCGCTTCGACCTGAAGCGATTCCACATACGTGGCAAAGGCCTCGGCCGGGTTGTCCAGGCGCTGCTCGAGGATCATGGCCACATCGACATACAACTCGAGTTTGCGCTCCGGGTCGTGGGCGGCATCGATGAGCAGCCGATGGATGTGAACCAGGCTCTCCCACTGCTCTTTGTCCTGATACAGCGGCTGCAGTACGCGGGCTGCCTCCACCTCCGTATCACCGCGCTCGACCATGCCCTCCAGTGCTTCGATGGCATCGGCGTGGTCGGGATTGTCGTCCAAAATCTCTTCGTAGACTTCCACAGCCTGGAGGCCATCTCCGAGATGGACCTCCCAGAGCTGACCGATGCGAAATTTGAGCGATTCGCCCTCTTCGTCGTAGGCCACGAGTTCGAGTTGACGCTCCAAAACCTCCAGCAATTCGTGCCACTGCTCGGTGGATTCCAGGAGTTCGTCGAGTTTCTGAAGCGCCTTCTTTTCTTCGGAATCGAGGTCCAGAACGCGCCGAAAGGTGTCGATGGCCTCGTAGGGCTGTTCGAGATGTTCTCGATAAATGGCGCCCATGACATACAGGAGGTCCTTGCGGGCCTGGTCATCGTCGGCGAGCTCCAGTTTTCGCCGATAGACGTCGAGCAGGTCATGCCACTGCTCGAGTTCCGTATACAGCACCTCCAGGCGATCGATGGAATGGCCATCGGCTTCGTCGACCTCCAGAGCCCGATTGTAGATGCCGATCGCACTCTGCGGATCGTCGAGAATATCCTCGTAGAGTGTACCGGCCTGGTGGAAGAGATCGATGCGCTGATCGTCGTCATCGACGAGCTGGGCTTTGGTCACCAGAATATCGACAAGCTCCGGCCATTGCTGGCTTTCGCGGTAGATCTCTTCCAGTTCTTCGACGGTCTCCAAATCGGCGGGAAATAGCTCGAGTACGGAGTGGAGTCGCTCGGTGGCGGGCTCCAATTCGGCGAGGGGCTCGATATACAGGGCGGCGGCTCGACGCAGCATATCGCGCTGCAGGTCGGGATCGGCCTGTTCGTCGGCTTCCCGCTCAAAGACCTCGACCAGTTCGTAATATCCATCGGCCTCGTCGGCGAGTCGATACAGGGCATCCAGGGTGTCTTCGCGGGTCACATCCTCGCTCAGAGCCCGGGCGTACGTCGCGAACGCCGCTGCCACATCACCGAGTTCATCTTCCTGCAAGGTGGCGATGCGATGAAGCAATTCGACGCGCTCATCGGCGTCGTATTGTTCCTGAACCTGCACCTCCAGTGCATCGACGAGCCGGGCAGCATCGCCGGCGTCGCTGTACAGTGGTTCCAAAATCAGACTGATCCGCTCGCGCGGCGCCCGGTCCTGGTCCATCAACTCTTCCATCGCCTCCAGTGCGTTGGCGTCGGTGGGGTCGTCATCGAGGATCTCCTCGTAGAGATCGACGGCGCCCTCCGGGTCCTCAAGATGGCCCTCCAGGACGCGGCCGAGGCGGTGTTTGATCGTATTTTTCTCAGACTCGTCGACCAGTTCCAGTTCTGCTTCCAGATCGGCGGCCAACTCGTGCCACATCCCCTCGTATTCGTAGATCCGATCGAGATGGGAGTAGGCATCGAGATTTTCCGGATCTTCGTCCAGGACTTCCTGGTAGATCGAAATGGCGCGCTCGGAATCCTCGAGAAACTCCTCCCAGATTCTGGCCTTGCGAAATCGCAACGACTCCACGGTGTCGGCATCATCGAAGAGCTCGATTTTGCGATCGATGACGTCCAATAGGTCTCGCCAGGCCTCGGTCTCGACGAAGAGCGCCTCGAGTTCGTCGAGGGCGCGCATGTCGTCGGGGCGCAGCTCGTGGACTTCCTCGAGGTGCAGTCGGGCTTCGTCAAACTCGCCGCCAAAATTGGCCTGCACATCGGCCAGAGTGTAAAGGTAATCGACCCGGAGTTCTTCGTCTTCAAGGGTGCTCAACACCTCTTCGTACAACGCGACGAATTTCTCCCAGCAGTCGATTTCATGGGCAATGCGGTACAGTTGACCGCGGGCCTCGTCGTCGGAGGGAGCCAGCCGAAGCACCTCGCCGTAGCGATCAAATGCGCGCTCTCCATCGCCGATCTCTTCGAGCAACACCACGGCCATCTGGCGCTGCAACTGGCGCGCATCATCGGATTCTTCGGCTTCCCTGGCCCGGATGTCGAGGACATCGACGAGCGACTCCCACCGGCCGTGGATTTCGTAGACCGGCTCCAGAATCTCGGCGGCCGAAAGCTCGACAAAGCTATCGTCCAACAATGCCTCTGTCGCCTCCAGGGCCCCGTCGTGTTCCGGGCGCCAGGACAACACATCGCCGAGGGCTTCGACCGCCTCTTCGATTTCGTCCAGGTATTCGATGCACACCATGCCGAGTTCGTAGCGAAGCTCGGTCAGCGCCTCGATTTCCTCTTCCAGATACCGAGGTGAAGACTCCATATCGACATCATCGAGATCGACGTCGGTATTGCTGCCTTCGTCATCGGCGACCGAAACCTCGTCGGCCAATCCGGCCTCCGACACTTCGCTTTCTTCGTCACCGTGAAGATCGGCGATCATATCACCGACATCGCCGTCGTCTTCTCCACCGGCGTCAAACATCGACTCTTCCGGCGCTGCTTCGGCGTCGCCGATAATCGTCGCCGGATCGACGACACGGGCCTCACGGCGGCGTCCCGGCAGTCGGGCTCGTCGCTCGATGACGTCAATTTCTCGGTGAATGACATCGACGAGATCGACGTAGTCGTCCTGGTTTCGGTACAGGCGATGGAGTTGTTGGAGTGTCTCCTCGTTGCGCTCGTCGAGTTCCAGCGCCTCGTTGTAGCGGGCAATGGCGGTGGCGATATCGTCGGCTTCGACCTCCGCGATATGCGCCATGCCCTGCAAAATCGAGACCCGTGCATCGGTGGCCTCTTCCAGTTCGAGTCGATGGCGATAGACCTGCATCAACTCGTCCCACCGCTCACTGCGGCGGTAGATTCCCTCCATGGCCTCCAGGGCTTCCAGATTGTCGTCTTCGACATCGAGAACCGCCTCGAATTGCTCGAGCGCCTCCTCGAATTCTTCGGTCTCCTCCGAGAGGACGCGGCCGAGGTTCAATCGCAGTGTCAGCCGCTGGTCGTCGCCGAGTTCTCCCTCCAGCGCCTGACGATAGTCGTCGACGAGTTGTGACCAGCTGTCGGCGTATCCGGCGGCCTCTTCGAGTTCGTCGACGATCTCGAAGTCCGTCGGGACCTCGCGATAGGCGCGAGCGAACCACTCAAAAGCCTTGAGCCAGTCGTCGAATTGGTCGCGGTGGAGACGCCCCAGTTTGAGTTGTTTTTCCTTTCTCTGTTCCGGTTCCTCGAGATGTGACAACTCGATTTCCAGAACATCTTTGAGACGGGCGTAGTCGTCGGCCTCTTCGTAAATCGGAGCCAGCTGAGCGGCGGCGTCCTGATTGGTGGCATCGATTTCAAGGACCCGCTCCAACTCCCGTTCGGCCCGGGAGGTATCATCGAGCTCTTCGCTCCAGATTCGAGCCGATCGAAGCAGTAATTCGATCTGCGTACTCTGCTCGTCGACGCGGCCGGTCAAGGTCCCCAGAATCCGAACAAAATCCGAGTACCCATCGGTGGCGGCGTAAAACTCCTCGAGCTCATCCCAGAGCTGGTTGTCGATATACAGCCGCTCCAGCGCCTTGCGGGCCTTGAGGTCGTCGCCATCCAATTCCAGCGCGCCCTGCCAGGCCTCGATGGCCTTTTCGCTGTCATCGAGCCGGTCCGAATACAGCATCCCGAGCTTCTGGTACAACTTCATCTGGGCGTCGGGATCGTCGGCCAGCGATGCCTTCTCTTCGAGGATGCCCGCCAGAAGTTCGTAGTCGCGCTTTTTCTCGTAGAGCTTTTCGAGGGCATCGAGAGCATCTCGATCTTCCGGTGCGACCTCGCGGACCTCCATCCACAACTCGCTGGCCACATCGGGGTCGCGAAGCCGATCACTGGCCAGTTGCGCCACCTCTTTGAGTCCCGCCGCCTTCTGCTCGTCGTTCTCAAAGGTCTCGATCTGTCGTTTGTGGACATCGATCAGGCTCTGCCAGTCGCGGCGCTTTTCGTACATCTCTTTGAGAAACGAGATCGCCTCACCGTGATACGGCTCGATTTCGAGGACGTTCTCGTAGGCTTCGATCGCCTCGGCCTGGTTTCGGAATTTGTCGAGAAATAGCTGAGCGACCTCGCCGTAAATCTCGACCCGGTCGTCGTCGCTGTCGACGAGTTCCGCCTTCTTCTGGAGCATACTGATCAGATCGGACGACATATTCATCTCGTCGTACAGATCGACGAGGTCGTCGATGGCGCCCAAGTTTTCGGGGTCGAGCTCCAGAATCTCTTTATAGACGTTGATCGCCATCCGGTCGTGATTCATTTCCTGGCGATAGACCCGGACGACTTCATTGAGAAGGTCGATTTTTTCGTCGCGGCGCCCATCCCCCAGGGATTCGGCTTCGTTTTTGACGATATCGACGTACATCGGCCACTTTTCGACATGTCGATACAGCGTCTTGAGCCATCCCTGCACGCGCGGGTCGTCGACCTGCCGATCCAGTCGACGCAGCGCGTCGATCTGCTTCTTTTCTTCGCCGAGCGCCTCCGCCAACGCCGCCATTCGAAGATAGACGACCAACGCCTTTTGGTCGGCCTCCAGGTCGGCGTGTTCTTTTTCAAGCGATCGTTGAAACTTGCGCCAATTCGACTCCGCCTCGTCGAGATCATCGAAGGTCTCGAGAAACGATTCCAGTCCCGCCTCCTCAGCGATCTCGCGGGCCATCTGGCGATCGGAGCGTTTAAACAACGCAATTTTGGCGCTGATCAGTGCTCCGTCTTCGGGCTCGAAATCATCGATAATATCGACAATTTCGCCCCAGAAGGCGTCATCCTCGTAGAGAAAATGAACCTGGTCATAAAAGTCCGCTCCCAGTCCCTTCTGCAGGGCGGTCTCCCATACTCGTCGCGCGTCGGCGCTGGCTTCCGGATGACGGCGTTCGAGCCGGGCAGCGCGGGTCAGCAATTCGATCGCCTCATCTTCGGCGGCCTCGCCGGCGTCGGCTACGAGGCTATCAAACCGCTCCTCCCAGTTGTGCGCATCATCGACGGTATCGTCTGGTTCTTCGACGTCTTCTGGTTCTTCGACGTCTTCTGCTCCAGCGTCGGCTTCTTCAACGTCTTCTGCTGCAGCCTCGACTTCATCGGTGTCTTCTTCTGCAATCTCGGCTTCTTCGCCTTCGGCTTCGACCTCGTCTGCTTCGGCCTCGACTTCATCGATGTCTTCTTCTGCAATCTCGGCTTCTTCGCCTTCGGCTTCCTCAACGTCAACCTCTTCGACATCCTCGATGTCTTCGGCTTCAGCGTCGGCTTCGGCTTCGTCGGCATCCTGGGCTTCAACGATGTCTTCTGCTGCAAGTTCGTCTTCTTCGACGTCTTCTGCTTCAGCCCCGGCTTCATCGACGTCTTCTGCTGCAAGTTCGACTTCTTCACCGTCGGCGTCGGCGTCTTCTTCCGCGATAGCGTCGACGTCAGCTTCGTCGGTCGCCATCTCTGGAGCCTCCTCGAGGTCGCCTTCTTCGGCAGCATCGAAATCTGGTTCGTCGGACTGGGCATCGTCTTCGACAGCCTCCACGGAAGACTCTTCGGGACTGGCCTGTGCTCCCTGTCCACCGGGGACGTCCGGGACGTCCGAGGATTCCTGCTCGTCGACGTCTTCTTCGACGAGCATATCGGCGTCGAGTTCCATCGTGCCAGGGTCGTCGTTCTCTACAGCGGCCGGGGAGTCCGGAACCTCCGGTTGGTCATCGATGGACTCTTCGTCGACGAGCATATCGGCGTCGAGCTCCATCGTTTTCGGGTCGTCGCCATCGCCTTCGGCCGGTGGCTCCTTCTCTTCCGGTGTATCATCGATGAGCATCTCCTCATCGAGTTCCATCGTTCCCGGATCATCATTGTCGTCGTGAACTGGTGAATCTGCCGGTTCTTCGACGAGCATCTCCTCGTCGAGTTCCATTGTTCCCGGATCGTCGATATCAGTGGAGACCGAGGAGTCATCGTCGAGCTCGTAGCCCAGCTCGCGAAGTCCCTGGCGAGCCAATTCGTTGTCCGGGTCCTGCTCCAGAGCAAAGGCGAAACACTGCTCTGCGTCGTCTTCGTTGCCCAACCGATTGAGGTAGATGTCACCGACAGCAGCCGAACATTCGGCCTGATACTGCGGATCATCACTGCGCTCGACCTCGCCGAGCAAAATACTCGCCTCTTTTCGGGCCAACATCTGGCGCGACCAGGAGGCAGCGAAGTTTTCGGGGTTTAGCTCCAGCGCGTACCGGTAGGCAGTATCGGCTTGCTCAAGATCGCCGATAAACTCCTCGAGGATACAGCCCATTCGCTGGTAGAGACGGCTCTGGTAACGCTCGCTGGGATCGTACTCCAGAGCATCGGCAAAGAAATCCTGGAGCTGGTCGTCTTCATTCTCGATCGCGAACTGGAATAGGTAGGCTTCGACGCTGACCAGCGTATCTTCACCGACGGTCAGCGAGCGATCGAGCAATTCATAGCCACGCTCGAGGTCCTCCAGGCCGGCGCTGGCGATTCGCGCCGCCTCCAGGTACAGGCGAGCCGCCGCGTCGTCGGAATTGACCTCCGGTGCGCGCTGCTCAAAGAGGTCGACCAGATCCGAGGTCCCTCCCTCAACGGGTTCAAATGCCTCCTCCAACCTTCCCAGTGGGGTCAGATCGTAGGGATTGGATTCGAGCTGGGCGAAGTATTCCTCGACCTTCGGTGCACTTTCCATAGGGTATCTTGGTCTTTGTCCTGGGAAAGAGTGTTGGCAGCCAGACCCGAGTCCTCGTCTCTACCGACCAGCTTCGACAAAAGGTGTGCTCTATCAGCCCTTCGCTGCATCGATATGATCGACTGGCGACAGGAGCCCGATATCACACCTCGGGGTTATTCGTTGCGCACAAACGTCAGTATCCAGAATCAGTGTTCACCGTTCTATACCACAGAAAACGCTATTCGAGCAACGCGAAACAGCGGCGGAATTCACATTTTTAAAGTCGCCGTTCCGACGGCCCATTCACCGGTCGGCTGTTCCGTGACGGCGACGCATTCAATCAACGCGTCGGTCGGCAACTGACCCGCCGGACCAGGCTCGTTCGTCTACCCCGATTGCAGGTCGTCGAGGAGCCGTTGTGCAGCGTGAATATGCGTCTCCGTCATCTCTCGGCCCGGGCGCTCCAAAATCGACTCCAATTGTTCAATTGCTTCTTCGGTCTGTCCGGCTCCGTCCATGGCGATGGCAATATTGTAATTCGCCCAGGCGTGGTCCTCATCGATATCCAGCGCCTTGTCGAAGGCCTCGACGGCCTGCTCAAAGCGCTCGAGTTCCATCAATGAGATCCCCAGTCCATGGGCCAATCGGGCTGACGCCGGATTGTTGCGCACCCCGTCTTCATAGACGCGTACAGCGTGATCAAAGAGGCGGTAGCGAAGATAGAGATCGGCCAGTGCGTGGTAGTGTTCCCCGCCGGCGTCGTGTTCGTCCATGCGAAGGCGAGGATTGACCTCAATGGCCGTGATATAGGTCTGGGCGGCCTTCGCGGATTCGCCGGCGGCGTCTTGACTCATAGCCTTCTCAAACCAGGCGCGGGCGTACTGCGGATGGAGCTCGATGGCCTCTCGAAAATACTCCACGGCCTCCTGGTGTTCGCCCTGGTCGGCCAGTGCCGTAGCCAATCGATAGGCGTAGCGCGGATTATCGCTTTCGTGGCGACGGGCCAGCCGGAATTGTTCTTCTGCCGACTCCGGATCGGATAGCCGAAACTGATAGACCTGTCCCAGACTGTAGGCCGCCGTACTAAAGGTGGGGTCCACTTCCAGCGCCTGTTCCATCAGATCGGCGGTCGCCTCCGATGAGCCGGCTTCCATACCCTGGTTGTAATAATCTACGGCCTCGGCGCGATCCGGATTGCAGGCCAGTAGCAACACCATCAGGCACAACAGACCGGCCGTTGCGACTGGTACTGACGCGAGCCCGGGAGCAACTACTCGATGTGAACGACGCTGACATCTGCCTGGGCTCATATCCTCTCCTCATCGATTCCGTTTTCAGGGGGCGGCGCGGTCTGACGCCGTGGGTCATGGTATCCCCATCCCGGGCAAATGAAAATACTTCAACTTGCAACACACTCGAAACGGGACGAAATGAAACGAACGCTACTTGGTCATTGCTCGCACGAGTGGCTCGCTCATCTGAGCCTGCGAGACGCCGGAGAAAAGTGACCGCGAAGTGCTACTTCGGCTCAAGGCGTCATAAGAAACTGTCAAAAAATGCCGGACCGAGTACTCCAAGAGTACTTCCTCGCTCCCCCCAAGGGCACTCGGTCGCATTGCTCCCAGCGCGCTCGGGGGCTGAGGTCGAGCAGTTTCTTGCCGCGGTTTTCGATCGAAAGACGACGCCCAGCAGCGCCGGGGCACCTGCGCGAGGGGGTCGTTAAGGATTTGGACGGAAATTGCGACGGGAGACTTTTTTGATTGCTTCTCAGTCAATTTGCGGGCCGTGGAGTTCGACTGGCATCTCAAACAATCACGACAAGAGGCCAACCAGCCGCCCCCCGCAGCCTAATCCTGCCTCCACATCGCATCTCATCGGGCCCGCCTGACGATCAGGAACCGCTGAAATTCCAGGGGTAGTTGACGCGGACCGTGCCGGCGCCCTCGGGCTCAGGAAATACCCACTGTTGGATCCGACGAGCCATACAGCGGCCGACCTCCGCGTCGTCTACAGTGGACTCCGAAACACTGGCACTGATCACATCGCCGTTGGGTGCGATGGTCCATTCCATTTCGATGCGTCCTGCCAGATTCGGATCGCGCTGCAAACGCTGCTCGTAGCAGTGGGTGATCTCGCGGCGATGTTGTCGAACCACGCGTTGGATAATCTCTCGGTCCAGAGCACCTGTCGTATCCGGCTCTTCGGGGACGACTTCCGGATCGACCGTATCCGCTTCTCCCAGGTCGGCCTCTGTCGAGTCGGCGCTGGCCCCGCCGGTGGTGCCGACGTCGGCCATTCCGACGCCCTCCTCGCCTTCATCGCCTCCTCGTCCGCCGCCAGCCAGCCCCAGCCCCCCGACACCACTGGCGGAATGATCGGCATCCATATCGGCGAGCATCGTGTCCGTATCGCCACCGATGGCGTCCTGCGGATCGCCGCTAAAGGCCGCCAGTGCACCGGCATCGCGGGCCACTTCCCGGTCTCGGGCTTCCTGGAGCTCCTCTTCGTCCATATCCTCTTCGCCCTCAATCTCGATCTCTTCGACGTCTTCCACCTCGTCTTCGTCGGCGGCTTCAGCTTCCGACTCGTCTTCGTCGTCGTCTTCATCCTCGAAGACGTCTTCGTCGAGTTCCTCTTCCTCTTCTTCCTCCGGCGGTTGCGCCAACTCCGCAAAGCGGTCCTCCGCATCATGGTCGTGGTATTCGACCTGACCGAATCCGTCGGGCAACATAAAGACCAGCATCATAAAGGCGATGTGAATCGCCAGACTGATCGACTGGTACAAAAACGGAGTCCGGTCGACGCCAAAGGCCCCACCGGCGAGGGCTGGCAATTTTGCGAAATGAATCAAGAAGGTATTTCCGCCGAAATCGAGCCGGACGCTGATCTCGCGGGTCAACACCAGGCTCTTGGCCCCTTTGATGTCATTACTCGGTCCGGCGACGCCTCGACTCACTGCCTCTTGGAGCGACAACTCTTCTCCGCGGCGCCGGATCTTTCCCTTCATCTGCGCCGTAAAATTGAGCCGATAGCCGTTTTCGGGGTCGAAGACGATGAACGGAAATTTTTCGATATCGAAAAATCGCTCTTCGAGCACGTAATCGTTGGCCTCATGGCCCCCGGCCGTCAGTGTACGCGGTTTCTTGAGGGTTTCGACACCGAGGACCTGATCATTCCACAGATGGGCAATCTCAAGTGTCGTCCCATCTTCGCTGTCTTCAAAGAAGTTGGCGGTGTACAACTCGGTATCGGAGATGCGCTCGCCCTCCGGCGCCTCCGTCGGGACCCACTCCCCGTCGGGATCGTAGTAGCCGTGAGCCACCTGCCAGGTTCCCTGGTCGTCGTAGTGGCCGTAGCCGTAGTGGTAGGCACCGTCTTCGTCGTAGTAGCCGGGGATGTAGTTTCCGGCGTCGTCGTAGTATCCCTGCAGCGTAAAGGGCTCGACGATCGTCCCATCGTCGAGCTCGATAGCTCCTTGCGGAACCTCTCCAGGCGCCACGGATTGCTGGGCCTGCTCGACTTGTTGCCGCTCATTTCGGTCGATGACCCGAAGGCGGACGACGGTGTCGCCGAAACGCATCTCGTCGCCGTCACCAACGATGGCTTTCGAAATCTTTTCGCCATTGACGTAGGTCCCCGAAGCACTTCCCAGATCGATGGCCTGATAGGTGCCGTCGCCCTGCTCTTCCAGTACGGCGTGGATGCGCGAGACATTGGGATCGTCGAGATGAAGCTGCGATGTGGCCAGCTTTCCGACTTTGATTTTGTCTTCGTCGAGTTCGATCGACTCCGCGACCTCTCCGTCGTCGAGAATATCGATCTGAAGAATCAAATCCTGTTCACTCATCGCATCCTGCCTTGCGGTCTGGACTGCCTGCGCACCGCCCTTCTACGAGGCGTTGCTCCGTTGCGAACGCTTCGATACTCTCCGGTCATTCGAGGCGTTCGACGCTCTCAAGCATCTCCGGGATAAAATCCTCTCGAACATCGATGAGATTCGATGTCTGTCCGCGGTCGTCCCCCGTAATCTGTTCGCCATCAGGGCGAACCAGTGCGCCTTCGACGTCTTCACCGTCGAAGTTGTAGACCGTCTCTTCGGGCTCGTCATCGGCAAACGCCGTCGACGGAGCCATCAACAAACCACCTATTGCCAATATCACCATCAGTCGCTTCATCGGCCTCTCCTAATCTGGAAGAACTACGCTATCGGAGCCATCCGGCGTGTGATCTTCGCCATCAATTGTAGAAACAGTTCGGTTCACTTCCTAGACTATCAGACGCCGCCAACGCTGCAAGGCATAGCCCCGTAACACCCGGTAACGCAGAGGGCTAGCCTGTCGAACCAACCGACGATCGCCGGCGCTTACAGCGGCACACCGGTGCCCTCAGGAGGACCTCGGCCCCTAATCTGCTTCCGGCTCTTCGATACTGTCGTCGATTTCAGATGGCTCGGAGTCCTCATCGATGTCGTCGTCGGATTCCTCCATTTCCTCCATGGCCGCCATCTCCTCGGCCAGCGTATCGCGCTCCTCGCGAAGTGTTGGAATCTCGTCACCCAGCATCTCGAGAATGTCTTCGACCTCTTCGATACGACCTTGCGCCATCTCCCGCTGATCGGAGCGCTCCTCGCCGGCAAATTCGAGGAATCGCTCGTAGTGCTCAATGGATTGCTCGTAGTGACTGATCGACCCCTCCATATTTTCGATGGAGTGATCCATCATCGATACCGGATCGTCGGGATCGTCGGGTTCGGAGTCGACGCCGAGTTGAGCATTTTGTGCCAGGTGCTCGTGTTCCAAGACGGCCAGATTGAACTGAATTTCGGGGTGCTCGGGCTCCATCTCGATGACCTGCTCGTACAACTCCCGGGCCCCCTGCAGATCCCCCTGGGCGCGCCGGGCGACAGCGGAGGCGATCATGGCGTCCACATTTTCCGGCTCCTCTTCCAGAACACGACCGTATAGATCGAGGGCCTGCTCGTAGTCGCGAACGCTCAAAATCACGGAACCGAGGTTCATCAATGCCGGAATATGTCGCGGTTCGCGATCCAGGGTATCACTAAAATGGCTGATCGCGGAGGTGACATTATTTTCGGCCAGATCAATCAATCCGATAAGATTGTACAAATCGGCGTCGCTGTCATCGACTTCCCGCGCATTAAACAGGACGAGCCGGGCGACCTCGTAATTTTCCTGATCGTAGTAAATGCGGGCCAGATTGGCGTAAGCCGACGTGTTCTGGGAGTCGCCGGCCAGCGATCGCCGCGCATGGCTTACTGCCTGATCGTAGTCCCCACTTTTGCGCAACAACACGCTCATATTGTTGTGGGCTTCGGAGTGAAAAGGCTGGACATCCAGCGCTTGCTCGAAGTAGCGACGGGCCTCCTCGTCATCGCCCCGGCGCCGTTCGAGAACACCAATATTGACGTAGGCCGACCCCAGTGCCGGCGCAATTTCGAGGGCCGTTTCGTAGGCTTCGCGCGCCGAGTCATCGTCGCCATCGATTTCGTCGAGTACGCCCAGGTTGTACCAGGCGATCCCGAAGGCGTCGTCGATGCTCAACGCCTCCTCGAGCTTGTCGCGCACCCCGTCGACATCCTCGCCGTCAGATTCCTCCCAGAGCTCGACGGCGGCCTCGAACTCATCGATGGCATCTTCGTCTTCGCTTCCGCCGGCCTCGATGGTCTCGCGCACCTCGTCATCGTCGACCGACGGCGCCGTCGAACACCCGACGCCTACCAACACCGCAATGAACAATGTTGCAATCACCGGCGATTGTTTCGATTTTCGCTTTGCTATTCGCATCGTGTCCCGTCCATCTCGAAGAACTCAATCGAGCTCCAGCCTCGGGCTAACGCCTGACCCAGAATTCCAATTATGACGTCGGCTCGACGTCGACATCCTGGTCCCCTTCGGCCTGTTCGTCGGAGGATTCCTCGTCGACGACATCATCGGGCTGGACCTCGTCTTCTCCGGCCAGTTCATCGTCGTCGGTCATCTCCTCGAGCATATCGTCATCCTCGACTTCTCCGGCAAATGAAGCACTCATGACGCCGTCGTGTTGATACGTTGGTTCGGCGCGCAACTCCGAGGGCTGGCGGTATTCTGCCGGCTGGATCTCGGAGAGCGCGGTTTCCGCCTGATCGGTGTACTCGTTGTACCAGTTTTGGTCGCGAGCCACGTCGAGAGCCCGGGCGTACAACTCCGCTGCATTATCTTCAAAGACCATCGCCTGGTCTTCGAGAAGACCTCGATACTGCTCGGCCTGACCATAGGTCAACTCGTCGGGCACCGGACTGTCGCGGAGGGTATCGGCAAAATCATGGAATCCGCTTCCCATCCGGTACAGCGCGGCAATCGCCCAGTCCGGGCGCTGAAACTCAATGACTTTTTCGTACTCCTCGCGGGCCTCGGCGGCGGCCTCCAATTTCTCTTCGGTGACATCTTGCAGTTCTTCATTATCGGTGGAGTCAATTCGGATCTCCTCGGCATCTTCGTACAGATCCTCGGCGATCATAAATTGCGCTTCCGCGACAGCATCCCGTCCCTCGACCATCTGCTCGCGCTCTTCGTCGCTAAACCTGTCGTAGACATCGAGGGTCTCCTGGAAGGCGTCGAGGGCATCAGCGCGATTGCCTCGATACTGCGGGTCCCAGTAATGCAGTCCGATTTCGACGTGAGCCCTCAACAGATCGTCGTTCGACCCCTGGTCGCCAAACCGCGAGATGTAGTCCTGGTAGTGATGGTAGGCGTCTTCGTTGCGCCCCTGTTCTTCGTAGATTTCGCCGATTCCGAAAAAGACCTCCGCCTCTCGCTGCGGATTGTCGTCGCCGAATAATTCCATGTAGTGCTCGTAGTTCTCGATGGCCTGATCGTATTGCTGGAGGCCGTCGCGAAATGTTGCCGCATTCGACAGCGCGTCCTCCGCGTTATCTTTGTCCGGGAAATTGGCGACATACATCTCGTAGTACTGGGCGGCCTCCTCGTAGATCGCCCAGGCGTGGTAGTTGCCGCCGAGATTAAATAGGGTCTCGGGAGCCAGATCGGAATCGCCGTATTCCTGCAAGAAGAGTTGGCGCAATTGAATGGCCATTCCGATCTCGTCGATGCGCTCAAAGTCCAGCGCCGCATTGTACAGAGCCATGTCGGCCTGTTCGGCATCCGGATATTCCTGGACGTAGTCGACGTAGCAGTGAGCGGCCTCTTCCCACTCCTCTTCTTCGTCGTGAAGCACGCAGATGTTATAGCTGATCGCCTTATTCATATCGTTGAGATCGGCCTGAAACTCCGGATCGTCGATGGGCTCTTCGTCGACATAACGGGCGACGGCCTCACTCAACTCGCGGAATTGGTCGAGCCGATTGAGGGTGTCGAGATGGAGGTTCGCCGAGATATCGGCCAGTTCTCGACAGTGCTCCACATCGTCCTCTGCCGCCGATCGCTGAGCCTCGATTTCGTGGTCCGACAACCCCTCGCCTCCGTTTGCGGCGCTGTCGTCAAAGGCCAGGCCCTGACAGGCGTCGTGATGATTAAAGGCGATGTCCTCGAAGAGACCGGCTGCCTCCTCGAGGTGATTGTAGTCGTAGAAGGTCCGGGCTCGGTGGTACTTGACGTCGATGATATGCTGCCCGTCGGGAGCATATTCGATGTAATCGGCGGTCGCCTCCATCAGGCGTTGTTGGGCTTCGGGCATCTCCTCGGGCTCCGGGATTTCGCTGTCGATATCGCCCTCCTCTTCGACGGTGGTATCGATATCGACGCGCTCTTCCGACGTCTCGACGACCTCAAATAGGGCCAGTACCCGAGCGTGCACCGCATTTTCGGTATATTCACCGTCGGGATCGATATCGACGACGGCCTCGTAAACAGCAGCCGCCTCGTCCCATTGCTGAAGTTCGTACAGCAAATCGGCGTGGTAATACGTCATGTCGTATAAGTCATCGGCCTCTTCGAAGGTGGAGCGAAAGGCTCGATACAGGTGGTGAGCCATCACGTAGATATCTTCATTTTGCGTCCGCTGCGCTTCGCGATGGTAGGTATGGGCCCAGTTGCGCGCTGAATCCTGGACTCGCGGACGAATATCGTCATCGTACTGATCTTGGTCTTCCGAAAACCCGCCGTCGTCCGCGGCTTGAACCAGCTGGAGGAGGCGTCCCATCTCTCGGAGCGTCTCCTCGCTGTAGGAGTTGATCGTCGCCGTATTGCGCACCACTTCCTGCTGGTAATCGACGACTTTGTGGCTGTCGGAATTGACGTCGATGAGGTTTCGATACATCTGCGTCGAGTCATCAAATTGCGCTTCATCGCCGTAGTAGACGGCCAGTCGCTCGCTTAGCTGCAGCCAATCCTCGCGCTCCGGGGCGATGTCCTGGAAAAACCCGATGGCCTCCCCCGGCGATCCAATTCGCGCATAGACTCGCACAATATCGTTGCGCACCTGGCCGAGCATCGCCCGGTCGGCGGAGTCTTCCTCGGCGGCCATCGCCAGATCGACGACGTTCAAAAACTGTTCGAGAGCCTGCTGATACTGGCTCATATTGTAGTAGGCCCAGCCCTTTTTGTAGGTCGCATAGGTGTAGACCGGTGCCTCGGGATACTCCACGACTTTCTGGTAGGCATCGAGGGCCTCTTCCATATTCCCGTCTTCAAAATCGTGGTCGCCGATGTAGACCAATGCCTGCGGCAGGTAGTCGGTTTCCGGGAACTCCCTCAACAGCCGTTGGAAAATGTCGATGGCATCGTCCTCATCGCCACTCTCCATGAGATTGCTGCCGAGCTCAAAATAGATCTCGTCGAGCATCTCAAAATTCGGATAATTCTGGATGATCTCGATCGACAACTCGATCGACTCATCGCGCAGACGATCCGACTCGTTTTCCATATCCTCTTTGCGAAATTCGCAGCGCCGGGCCTCCTCGTCGTCGCCCTCCCGTTCCAGTCGAAAACACTCGTCTTGTTGTTCGATTGCCGAGTGGTTGTAGTAGCGCGAACGCTCCCAGTACAATTCGGCGAGATTGTACAGATACTCAGCGCGATCGGGATCGCCTTCGGGGGTGTTGTCGATCAACTCCTGGAGCTGGACAATGGCCTCGTCTTGACGCTGCTGGCCCTCGAATTCGCGCCGATCGCGAAACTCATCGGCGTCCAACTCCTCGGGAGCGACCTCATCGTCGTCTTCCAGCGTCGGCCGGTCGTCGTCGAGTGGGTCGCCGCCATCGGGGACATCCGCCGTCTGATGATCTTCGTCAGCCCCCACTACCGTCGCCGGCACCGCCAGGGCTGCAATCAGCGCTACCACCAGCGCGATATTGACCGTCCATCTCGTCGTGCCCATCCAATCGCCGATGGTTTTCATCGTCCAACTCCTTGCTGCAAAATTTCGAGCTCCGGTCCGTCGTGCGGCCCTGTCGAATCCACTCGACCCGACGATCAACGCCGACATTCGGACTGGACATCAAAGCGATAGAACCCGAGTTCATCGCGCCAGTACTCTCCCTCAAACTCCCAGTATAGTTCCTCATCCGAGACATCGAGCTGGGGTTCGTCGGCCTCTCGGCCCTCGACGGTCATTCCCGCGCGGACATCGGCCTCGATTTCGCCTCGCTCAGCCTGAGCGACCTCAAAGAGAATTTCGTTTTGCTGGGTGATCAGATTATCGAGTTCACTGATGATGCGCTCGATCCGCCCTTCGACAAGTTGACCGGCATCCATCGCCGACTCGCTGCGGGCAAATAAAGCGTCTTGAATCAGGCGGTCACCGAGTTCGGTATTTCGCCAGCTCTCGGAGATCTGCTCCATGCGCTCGGTCTCCTCGTCGATGGACTCCACCAATTCGATGCGCTGAGCCAGCTGGCGATCGTCGAGATTACTTCGGATCGCGCTTTCGAATTCCGGAGGTCCGTCGACTTCTCCGGCGCGCCACTGCGTCGCCCAGTCGTAGAGGGCGTCGGCGCCCTGGTGTTCGGCGAGGACGGCCTCCAGCTCGTCGCGCACCTCTTCGTAGACGAAGTCGAAATCATCGAGGGTGTCGCGAACCAGGCTGTAGTTGCAGTTGTAAAAATAAATCACCGACGCCAGAATCGGTCCCTCTGGAAAGAAGGCATCCTCGAAAAACGGCGAGTTGAGGGTATGGAGATTGCCCAGCGCCTGATTGAATTGATCGACCTGAAAGAAGTTCCACGACGACTCGAAGAGAGCCTCTGACCAGCGCGGACTGTCGCGGTCGATGCGCTCGTAGTAATCGAGGCTGATGTCGAAATCACCGGTCGAATAGTAGACCCGGGCCATCCCCAGATGCGTCAAGTCGAGCAGTTGCGCATCTTCGCCGCTCAACTCATCGAGTGGCGTGGGCTGGCGTTCAAAATAGCGAAGCACATCGCGAAACGCCTCGACCGCCGGCTCTGCTTCATAGTCGGCGACGTGAGTAATCGCCATGATGTAGCGGGCCTGTGCGTAGTAGTCGCTATCCTCGCCGACCTGCCCGAGTAATTCGACGGCGTCATCGACCTCGAGATCATCGTAGAAGTGACGGCCGGCAAGATAGGCGTAGCGATCGCGGTAGTCCTCGGGAACGACATCCGGGAAGTGCTGAGCGTAGCGCGCCAGATGACGCGACAACTCCAGGTCCCCTGGGATGACCTCTGTCAGCAATAACAATCCGCGCAGCGCTTCTGGATAAAAAGGGTGAAAATCGCCCTCTTCGGCTATCTCGCCGAAATACCGCAGCGCTCCCTGATATAACCCGAGCCGAAATAGGGTACGGGCCAATTCGAATTCTGCCTCCAGGTGATAGGGTTCGGCTCCTGGCTCGTCGTCCTGCAACACGTCAAAGAAGCGAAGACTCGCCTCCTCGAAGTTGCCGTCCTGATACAACCTCTGGCCTTCACCGATCAGTTCATCGAGGTGCTCGAGGTCGTCTTGTTCCATTTCCTCGGCCTCGAACACCATCTCTTCGGCGTGGGCCGTCGTTGCTATCACGGCCACTATGCCAATCGACACCGCCCAAAATCCGGCTCGTTGCGTCCACTTCATCATTGCTCCTGGCGCCTTGAGACTCACCTGGCTCATTGAAACCATCGGTCCAACACTTCGCGAACAACCGGTCGGACCTTAAAGATCCGAATTGGACACGCAGTGCCGCTCACCGGATTGGTAGGGGAACTCCCGACATTCGCCAGACGGACACTCTCCGTCGTCGTCGCATCGCATCGTGCAGTACGGAGCACTGTTGCGGTAGCGCGCACATCGCCCACTCTCACACTCCAGTTGCTGGTCGATGACGCAACTGACCTCGGACTCCCCTTCGTGCTGACACTGTTCGACCGTCGATCCCGACTCGCCCTCAATTGTACATTCGCTGTAAAGATCATCGCCGCAACCGACGATCATCAAGGCGCTGACAGCCACGGCCATCAACCCCACCCATATCCACCGAGTCTCCACGTCATCCTCCATACCGACTGGTCCTTATCGTCAAACCCTGTGTCCTGGCGCTAAGAATGCCTCTCGATGACGTCCTACGTCAAGTTGCGCTGCTTTCCGATTGGCCTGGTGCAGGCTTTACGAATTCCTACTCCACCACGCTTGACGAGCCGCCGGGCGACCTTGCGAAAGCGGTTACGACTGCCATTGGTGGGCATCAAATACGAAAAGCCGGCTCCTGGGAGCCGGCTCCTGGAACTGAAACGTCGACTACTTCTCAGTAGTCTCCGTCCTCGTGGTCCTCTTCATCATCGCCGGCATATTCGTCGGCTTCTTCGCCGTCTTCTTCAGCGTGCTCGTCTTCGGCGTAGTCGCCATCGTCATCGTAATCGTCTTCCTCTTCGCCGTGCTCTTCGTCTTCGATGGTCTCGAAGTCCTCGTCGGCCGGCTCTTCCATGAATTCTTCCTCTTCCTGGAAGTCCTCTTCGATACCCGGCTCAACAGGCTCTTCGTCGGCTTCCGTCTCCGGACCCGAGCAGGCAACCAGTGAAAATGCAAGGCCGATAGCACAAAGCGCAAAAACGGTCTTCTTAAGCATCACAACTCCTCTCAATCCATAAAAAAGCTTCAGTTGTTCCGTCCGGCACCTTGCCAGGCGGCGTCCCCGTCGCGGCGGCCGTCACGCCGAGTGATCGCTTCCAGTAGATGTCCGCAATCATCCAGCGACGGCCATATAGTGGCGTCAAGCACGAATGAATGCAACCTCAACGCCAGCATTGAAACGTATCCTTACATCGTCACCACTCCCTCTCGATGTGAGTCGTCGATGCCCGGATCGACCTCCGAAGTCCCTCGGCAGTTGGAAGCGACGCATCGGCGCGCTACGATGGCAGTGCTGTGCTCTTCAAACTCGCGCTGCTACGTCGCTTCGTCCTCCACCCGACACTCATGATGACAACCCGGTCTCGACTTCTATCGTTCATCCTTCTTTCGGCGTTGCTGCTGATTTCGCCGGGTGCCTTCGGCGACGACGCCGCCACCGACGACGAGCAATCCTACTCGGTGTCGGAACAAGAGTTGCTCGACGCCGCTTCCTCGATCACCGAGCAAGTCGCCGAAATTCGTGGTCTGTCCATGAAATCCCCGATTCCCAAGGGAGTCAAAGACCGCGACCAACTTCGCGAGATGCTCGTCGAGCGCTTCCACGACGAGTTATCCGAACAGGAGTTCGAGGCCGAAGCGCAGGTCTATCGCCGCCTTGGACTCATCGACGACAATCTGGACTACCGGGAATTGATGCTCGATTTGCTCAGCGAGCAAATCGCCGGATTTTACGACCAGGAGGCCGGCGAACTGTACATCATGGCCGGACTTCCCACCCAATTACAGCGGCCGACAATGGCCCACGAACTATTTCACGCCATTCAGGATCAACACTTCGATATCGAGTATCTGCTCGAGCCCTTTGGCTCACAGGACAGGTCCGACTACTCACTGGCCCGTATGGCGCTCATCGAAGGAGACGCCACGGTGTTGATGTTCGACTACACCTTCTACGAACAGGAGATGCTGCCTCAAAATCGGGCCCGAAGTTTTGTCGACATCCCGCGTATGGCGGCCTTCGTCCTGGAGCTGGACCCCATGGATATGGCTCCCGCCGAACAACTCGACGACTCCGACGCCCTCGACCTCGGCGACGACGCCCCCAGCCTCAGTGATTCTCGCCTCGCAGATGCTCCACCGATTATTCGCGACCCACTGCTATTTCCCTATCACGAGGGCATGCAATTTGTGGTTCGCGCCCGCTCCGGGCGCACCTGGGACGAGTTCAATGAAATCTACGACCAGGCCCCGGTCTCCACATCACAGATTCTAGAACCGGAACTGTATTTCGACGGCGTCGAACCCATCGACATCCAATTCGACGCCACAGACGCCTTGCCCGACGATTACCACCTGGCCTATGACAACGTATTTGGCCAATTAATGATCCGCTCTTGGCTGCGGACCCATCTCGATGAAACGCAACCGCAACGAGCCGAAGAGGCCGCTTCCGGCTGGCGTGGCGACCGCGTTCGCGGCTACGAACATCCCGACGGCGACATGGTCGTCACCCATCTGAGCACCTGGGATAGCGCCGACGACGCCGAAGAGTTTGCCAAGGCTCTCGAGGAGATCGCAGCGCTTCGCTACGACACCCCGCCGAGCCACTCGCTGGGAACCCACGGCGAGTCCTGGTGCATCCGCCCCGGAGGCGACGACCGCGGTCAGCGACTCTACATCGAGCGCTGGGGACCGATGGTTCTATACATCGAGGGCGCACCGTCTCTTCTGGGCGACGACGGCGCCGAAACCGATCCGACCACCTTCCTCGTCCGCGATGCCGTCTGGGATTCCCATCTCCGGCTACCCTTCGAAGAGATCTTTGATGAGGCCATGCAGGATGTCGACGGCCCTGCCGAAACCGACCCCGAAGCACTGGCCCCCGGCATCGGCGACGCCGTCCCCTTTGCCACCTTTCGCTGATATTCGATGGCCGCCCTGCACCGCCAACACCACGATACCGGTGGCCGGTCAATACGGATTCCCACTGGCGTCGAAGGCACCGTCGAAGTGCTTGATTTCCGGCGGAGACGTGCTCATATCAATGCCGATGACATCGAATCGATACCCGCATCGGGCCCGGCCGTAGCGCTCATCGTAAAAGCGGGCAACCCGCGTAATCGTCCGGCGTTTCTGGGCGGTCACCGCCAATTCCGGCGTCATGGTCCCCGGCGAACTCCGGGCCTTGACCTCCACAAACGCCAGTAGCGTTCCGCCGTCGACGGGCCGCCGGGCGATGATATCGACCTCGCCGAAATCGGTCTCAAAATTGGTGGCCTCGATCTCCCATCCCTGTTCTTCGAGATAGGCTGCGGCCAACTGCTCTCCGCGCTGTCCCCGGCGAAGATGCTCCGGCGGTTCCGCTGACGTTCCCCTGCTCATCGCTCCTCCCTTCGATCGAATATTGACCTGTCAACCAATTCGGTCACTCGCCGCGCCCGGCGACGACCCCCGAAAAGGAGCGCCGGTGCAACGGGCATGGACCGTGTTCTTTAATCGCCTCCCGATGTGACGCCGTCGGGTACCCCTTGTGGCTCGAAAAGCCGTACTGCGGCCACTGCTGTGCCGCCGCTTCCATCCGGCGATCGCGAGTGACCTTGGCCACGATACTGGCCGCCGCAATCGCCGTACTGCGTCCATCGCCGCCGACAATCGCCTGCTGCCTCCAGCTGCTCTCGGGGATCGTCATATTGCCGTCGACCAACACCACGTCCGGCGATTGCCCGAAGGCCTCGATGGCATCGCCAACCGCCATTCGCATCGCCCGAAACGTCGCCTCCAGCACATTGATATCATCAATGATCTCGGCCTCCGAAGAGGCCACCCCGTAGGCGTGCGTCCCGTCGGTCAACCCTCGATACAGCCGGTCTCGGTCGGCGGCCTCCAACTTCTTGGAATCGTCGAGGTCTTGGAGTTGTTCCGGCAGCTCATCGCGGAGTCTAAGCACGAATGCCGCCGCGACCACCGGACCGGCCAGCGGCCCTCGTCCCGCCTCGTCGACGCCGATGACAACGCGGCGACCGCGTTGCTCGAGCGCCTCTTCTACATCGCCGACTTCCGGATCCGGCATCTCGAATAATTCACTCTGGCTCATCACGACGGCTCGCAGATCACGATCTGACTCTGTCTGGCAGCACTTTGAAACACGGACTTGAAGTTCTCGGCGTGCCCGGAGGTCATGCGCTCTTCCGGTCGGCCAATCCAGACCGAGCCCGGGGTTTGCTCCGGTTGCCGACGCCGGCCATCGACATGCAGCGCAAGCGCCAGGGCGGCGACGACGGCCTGCACCTCGGCGGTCCGTGTCTTCTGCCACAACTCGCGCTGCTCATCGGTCAATGAGCCGACCTCCAGCCCGCCGTCGGCCGTCAAATCGACGTCATCGAAGCGATCGCCCAACACGTGTTTACAGATCTTGGACCACGTCGACTGCGCACTGTCCACAAGCCCCGATCCGCTCCACTGATCAGTCCATTGAGCAACCGCCTTGAGCCACTTAAACGGCGAGTCGAATTCGACGCTATCGCCGTCTCCGTCGCGGCCCTTCTGGCGAACCTCATCGGGGTCGACGCCCAATTCCTCCAGGTCTTGCTCGAGCTGAAAGGAATTCATGACGAAATCGGGCATCTCCTGGCGGCGCTTCTGCAGTTCGCGGCGCCGCCCTTTCAATGAGTCGAGCTCACTCCGGGCCTTGCGGTACTGCGGATCGCCTTCGATGCTCGCCAATTCGTCTTCCAGCTCCTCAATGGCTTGGCGCAGCTTTCGGGCCTTTGGTAATCGCTGCAGCAACTCCGTTTCGTCGCCGACTCCGGCGTGCATCAGCATATGGTCGACGCGATCGCGAAATAAGATCTCTTGTTCGCGCACCTGGTTGAGGCGGCGGCGTATCGAGTTGAGCCGGACCTTGCGAAGACTGGCTCGCCCGCGGTTGTTGTAATAGTGGAGCAGATCGAATCCGGCGACCGCCCAACCCGGTATGCTGCCCAGCGCCAGCATTCGATAAGACTCGTGGAATATAAAACTGGCAACAATGGCCACCAGCGCCACGGCGATTCCCGTCCAGAATACCGGCGATCGAAGCGGCGTACCCGGCAGCAAATCGTGGATCTTCTGGAGTTCTTCGTCCTCCTGAGAGCGAAGCCGATCAAATTCGGCCTCGAATTCGTCGAGGCGCTCCTCCTTGGTTCTCAAAAACTCGATATCCTCTTCGGAGACGGCATCGACATCGATGTCGTCGAGCTTCTGTCGAACCCGCTCGATCTTCTTTTCGAGCTTCCGCCCCTCGCCGAGCGCCTCTTCACTCTCTGCGATTTGCTGTTCCAGCGATTTGATTTCATCCTCGACGGATTCCACCTCCAGCGCCGTCAAATACTGATCGACCACATCTGGAATCTGCGGGTCGTCGCCGTACTGAGCCCCCGCCGCCGGTGCCGGCACGTCATCGGCGTCAAAACGCCATAAATTCAACGGAAAGAAGACTCGTAGACGCGGCAACTTCAACTTATTTCGCAGCACCGACTGGACATCGGAGGCCCCGGAAACCAGATCCTCGTAGCCCCCACTGGTTTTGCGCTGAAGCCGCACACTTTCGGCCTTACTGCGGCGGATAATGCGAAATACGGGACCGGAATCACCGGTCTCCAAAACGGCGGCCAACTTGACCGAACCGCCAAAATCCAGGCGTTGTCGACAGTCTTCGGTCAGATGTTTTGGAAATAGACAGGCCACCAGCAGGTCATGAACATCGTCGACTGTCACGTCCTGCGGCAACTCCAGTTGAGCCACCGTGCCTTCCGGACGGAGCCGACAGGGCCGTTCGGCACCCAGAACTCCCTGAAATATCAATTCGCGAAGACGCATCAACGACCACAATTAGAATGTTCATTATCGAATCGCTACCGGTCACCTCATATCATACGCCGAACCCGCCAACCCGGTAAAGGTAACAAGTCCCCCCTCTCCACTCCGATTCCCGCACACAGATACCACACCTTGTTCTCCGCTCATGACCTTCCTCTGCCTCTTTGCGGTTCCACTCCCTCCCCCCTTTGCAGCCCCCAAAAAGAAAAGGCGAGCCGCCGGCTGTTGACCGGTCGCTCGCCTTCTCGTCGTGCTCTATGTCTGCCCCGCTTCTCAGCTCCCTTTGCGGTTACGCATGCGCTGGATGCGCGCTTTCTTGCCGGAGCGGTCGCGAAGATAATACAACTTCGCGCGGCGCACGCGGCCCATCGAAGCCCGCTCGATCTTGTCGATGCGCGGGCTGTGAATCGGGAAGATCCGCTCCACTCCGACGCCGTGCGTAATCTTGCGGACCGTCATCGTCTCCTGGATGCCCGCTCCACTTCGAGAAATCACCACGCCCTCAAAGACCTGAACGCGCTCTTTTTCGCCCTCTCGAATCAACAGGTGAACTTTCACCGTGTCGCCGGGCCGAAAGTCGGGATGATCGTCGCGAAGCTGCTGGTCGTTGATTTTTTCGAGAAGTTCCATCGTCATGCTCCCGTCATCGTGAAAGGACGTCTGGCGACGGCGAATTGCGGAGGTGTTCACCGTCTAAAAATCTAGTTTCAAACCCGTCGTCTGCGGCGTGTTCCGGACCTCGAATGTTGGGGTCGAAGCCACCGGACCCATCGCTGGAGACGGGGAGGGTTATCACCGGCGCTGCAGAACTTCAAGTCTCCAATGTATTCACCGCGACCATCGAAGCCATAATCGAGGTGAACCGTTGCGTCGACTTGTCGGCGACGCCGCGATCCGCCATAAAGACCGCCGATTCGACACTGCATTGCCACGATCTGCCGAGGGCGTTCCATGACCGATCGCGCACATACGGGCCCCACCGACGACCTGTCGACGCTGCTTGTCACCGGCGCCGCCGGCGGACTGGGCGTCCATCTCGTCGAGACCCTGAGCCGGGCGGGCTGGCGCATCGTCGCCTTCGACCGAAACGATCCCGTCGAAGAGCACCGCGATTCACTGCTCGATCACCAGGATCACGTCGAGTGGTTCCGCGGTTCCGGGACCGAATCGGAGTTCCGGGAATTACTCAGCCGCTGCGACGGCGTCGTCCACGCCGCCGGTGTCGCCAGCCTGTCGGCCGACGAGCACAGCCTGTTTGCGACCAATCGCGATCTTCCGCGACGACTCTTTTCGCTGTGCTGCGATGCCGACATCGAACACGTCGTCCATATCAGCTGTGCTTCGGTGTACCGCGCCGACGTCGAGGTCCGCGATGAGACGTCGCCGACACAGACCTACAATGAATTCGAGGAATCGAAATTGGCCGGCGAGCGGGCCATCCGCGATATCGCCGAACGGCGCGACGACGCCCCGGCATTGACGATCCTTCGGTTGGGCCTGCTCTACGGGCCGGGCTGTACGGCCATGGGCGCCGGGATGGTGACACTTCCCGCCATTTTGCGCGATGTATCGCGCTATTTGCCGGGCATCTCCGGGGGCCCCCGCACCAACTGGTGTCACGTCGAGGACGCCGCCTCGGCGGTACAACTGCTGATGGGACATCCCGAGGCCGATGGCGAAATTTATAACGTCGCCGACGAGACGGCCCTTAGCTTTGGCGAGGTCCTCAATTCTGTCATTGAGGGCTACGACATCGACCTCGGCCCATCGGTTCGCATCCCCAGTCTGGCGCTGTGGGCGGTGCTTAGCCCGCTGCTCGATAATGACTGGGCCTTTCAGAAAGCGCGCTCTCTGCTGCGCTGGCTGTGGCGCCGGGTCCAGCGCGATCGCGACCTCGACAGCCCGCTGGAGCCTCGACTCGACCGCGACGCCCTGTTTTATGTGCGCGACGACGCCATTTTGGTGGCCGACAAATTGCGCTCTCTGGGCTGGGAGCCAACGTGGCCCGATTATCGCGAGGGGATCGCCGAGACTATTCGCTGGTATCAACAAGAGGGATGGGCGCCCAATTACGAACTCGACAACATCGCCGATCGCCACGACGAACCGGCCTCTCATCTCGACTACGACGAACACCTCACAGGGCATCTCGACGACCCGTCGTCGACGGACATCGACCTCCACCTCGAATTGTCCTGGCCGTCGATCCCCTGGCCGCTCTCCGGCGGGGAAGGCCTCCTTCAGGGCCGGATTTCGATTCCCGGTATCGCCGACTCCAGTCCCATCATCGGTACCGTCGAGCTTCGGTGGGTGCCGGTGCTGGAACTGGAGTACGAATTTGGTTTTCGCAATCTCGACGACCGGGCCTGCCGATTTCACGGTATTCGGCGCTTTCACGCCACCGCTCCATCGACGTCTCTTCGACGCATCCAGGGGACTGTGGTCGATCGCTACGGCGAGACGATCGCCGATGTGGTCGCCACCTCCAGCGATGGCCCGATCCACCGACTGACATCTCCGACGGAGTAGCACTGTGCCGATGAATTCTTCGCTTCGCTCATCGTATCGCGAACGTCCCTCCCGATTTAATTCCGTCTCCGAGAAAACCTGGAGCAGTTGGCATTGGCAACATCAGCACCGCCTGCGCACACACCACGACTTCGACGGCGTGCTGTATCTGAGCGAATACGAACGCCGGGCCTTCGACGACGGCGCCGATCGCTTCCGCGTCGCCGTCACCCCCCACTACGCGGCATTGATGGACACTGATAATATCCGGTGCCCGATCCGCCGCCAGGCCCTGCCACACCCCGACGAATTTCAGGACTATCCCTTCGAGCGCAGCGACCCGCTGGCCGAAGAGGAGCACATGCCCGTCGCCGGGTTGACGCACCGCTATCCGGACCGAGCGCTACTGTATGTCACGCACCACTGTCCGGTGTACTGTCGTCACTGCACCCGCAAGCGCAAAGTTTCAAACCCCGACACGGCGGCGTCGAAAGCCCAGCTTCAACGGGGCATCGACTACATCGCCGACACCCCCGAGATCCACGACGTCATCCTCAGCGGCGGCGATCCGCTAACCCTCTCCGACCGGCGTCTCGACGAAATCCTCGGCCGCCTGCGCAACATCGATCACGTCGACGTTATCCGTCTGGGCACTCGAAATCCCGTCACACTGCCCCAGCGCATCACCCCCGGCCTGGCCAATATCCTCCAACACCACCGACCGATCTACGTCAACACCCATTTCAATCACCCCGCCGAACTCTGTAAGGAATCGGTCCAGGCCCTGGAGCGACTCGTCGACGCCGGCTGTATTCTGGGCAATCAGATGGTGCTGCTTCGCGGCGTCAACGACCATGCCGACACCGTGATGACGCTCAACCGGATGCTTCTACGCCACGGATGTCGCCCCTACTACATCCTGCAATGCGATATGGCTCGCGGAATCACCCACTTTCGGACGCCCCTCGAGAAGGGCCTGGAAATAATGGATCAGTTGCGTGGACGCATCGGAGGCGTCGGTGTCCCGGACTTCGTCGTCGACCTGCCCGGCGGAGGCGGTAAAGTCGAATTGCTTCCGGAGTACATCGTCGACCGTAGCCCCTCCGAGCACGGCGAAATCGTCACGTTTCGCAACTTCCAGGACGAGGAATTCGAATTCGTCGACGTCCATCGCGACTGACCGATCAGCTCATCCAATCCACCACGCGCCGCGCCACCCGTTTGCCCATCGTGTAGATCGGAATCTGGGGCGGGCCGCCGATCGACGACGGAAACAGCGAGCCGTCGGCCACAAATAACCCCTCCAGATGGTGATGAGCCCCGTAGCTGTCGACGACCGACGACTTCGGATCGTCGCCCATCCACATCGTCGACATCGGATGAACGGCGACCATCGGCGGATTAAAGGGCCCCAGATCGCCGGCGGAGATCCCGGCGGCCTCGCTCATCGACGAGATCAACTTCGGCGGCGATGTCGGCAACAACACCTTTCGAGCACCGGCGGCAAAAAAGATCCGCGCCGCCTCCCGCATCCCCAGTGCGACCTGTCGGTAGTCGCGCTCTTCGAGTTGGTAGTGAATATGGACCCGCTCGCCGCCGCCGGCCCGCACGGCGCCACTGGTCTCGTCGTGGAGCATGGTGATCATGGCCGCCACATTGGGATACAACTCCATCAACTTGCCGTGCGCCGGTCCGAAGCCGGGCATCAACCCCGCCGCCGTGCCGGGGTGGGCAAAACCACTGAGCAGCCAGACCCGATGCTGGGCATCTTCTCCGAATTCCAGAAATTCCGTGCATTCCGCGGATTGTGGGACGCCGAGCCAGCCCTCGATGTCGTCGTCAAATACGCCCATGACGAACGCACCGGGGTGCATGTGGAGGCGTCTCCCGATCAGACCGTGGGGGTCGGGCACACCGCTTTGTTGGGCCAGCGCTGCCGAGCCGGTGGCACTGGCCGCCAGAACGACGCTGTTACAGCGAATCTCGACAGGGCCCACGGGCTCACCGCTGGCGGCGTCGATGGCCTCTCCCCGGACTCCGACCACGGCGCCGTCGTCACGTAAAATCTCGTCGATCCGGGTTCGAATCAGAACTCTCGCTCCCTTTTTTAGGGCCGGCAAGACGAGGCGCCGCGTCGCATTTTCCTTGCCATCATTGGGGCAGCCGAGCTCGCAGAAGCCGGAGGCCTGACACAATTTCCGATTGTACGACAGGCTTCCACCCTCGTAGCCCAGCTCCTCGATGCCCCGCAGTACCACCTGGTTATTGGCGGTGATGCGCTCTTCGGGGATGGCGTGAACATTGAGCATCTCTTCGACAGCCTCGAAATCGTCGTCGAGCTCAGCTCCCAGTCCCTGGATGCCGTCGCGCCTCCATTGTTCGACAATGGGCTCTGGAAGCCGTTTGCACAGATTCGTATTATGCACCGTCGAGCCGCCGACACCTTTGCCCTGCATGACGTTGATCGCCATATCCGACGTCGATCGCCCGCCGCCTTCGCAAAATAGCCGGGGAAGCATCTTCTCTTCTTGAAGCGTCATCTCCTCGGGCCCGAAGTACCCGCCCATCTCGACGCCCAGCACATCGACGCCGGCCTCCGCCAGATCATGCAATGCCATGCCGCCCCCGGCGCCGAGTCCGATGACGACGACGTCGGCGGCGTATTCGATGGTCTCCTCGGCTCCGCCCTCGGGCCGACTCATTCCATCTGGCAAGGCTCGTTGATTGTCACGGTGTTCCATCATTGCTCCTCTTCTCGCGCCTTCCAGCGATCGCGCTGCGGACTGGGAACCCCCGGGTTATCATGGACCGAATAGCCGATAGACGGCCAGGTCTCGGGCCTCGACCAGTAGCCCATCATCACCACCGATTTGATGGCTCTAAACCCGCCGCGCTGTGGAACCACCGGCGACTGCTCCCAGCTTTTTAAGACCTGATCCTGCTCGTCGGAATCGAGATCCGTGAACTTCATTCTGCGCGGCCCGAAGATAAAGGGCGACAGCTCGACCAACACCAGAAGCGACTGAAACTCGACGCGTGTCTGCGGCGGCATGCCCGACAAAAACTCCCGGCAGGCCTCGAGCGCCTCCGTATCGTCGGGAGCCGGCATCCCCTCGATATCGTAGCGACACATTCGACCCAGCGCCGCCGCCATAATCGCCTCGATCCACTCCGGAAGCTCCTTCGCTGTCGGCGGTGGGTTGCCCATGACATTGGACACCAGCCGCGCCGTGCGGACCAAGCCGCCCATCTGGACTTTGCGAAACACCTCTTCGGGGGTCCCCGAAAAGCGCTGGAGTAATCGTGGTAGCATCATCGGTCCCTGTCGAAGGCATCCCGCTTCGTCGACTCGGAAGCTGTCGTACACCGATCGAAAATCGCGATGGGAGACTCTTTGGACAGCGTCTCACCACTCCACGATCTCGACTTCGACGTCCGCCAACCCATCGTTGACCATACCGATTTCGGCGGCCGCACCGTAGGAGAGGTCGATGATGCGATCGTCGACAAAGGGCCCGCGATCGTTGATTCGTACCACCACCGACCGCCCGTTGTCGACCCGGGTGACGCGCACCCGCGTCCCAAACGGCAGCGTCCGGTGCGCCGCGGTGTGATTGTGCATATTGTAGACTTCGCCGCTGGCCGTTTGATTCCCGTGGAATTGCTCGCCGTACCAACTGGCCTCGCCCTCGACCCGATGATCGCTGCCATCGGGACTGGTCACCGTCGCCCCTGTTGCGCAAGCCGTTACCATCAGCATCGCCAGAATGACGACCAGTAGACGGATACCACAGCTACCGGCCCGGGATTGTATACGACCTGCCACAGCGACTCCGTACCGAAATTGTGCATTACACCTCGCCGACCACCTTCGGCCTGCACGCGCGGCGGCCGGCTCCAGCTAGCGAAGCTCAGTACTCAATAAAATCGATCTCACAGATGCCGGAACTTCCGCACCCGCCGTCGGGACAATCGGCATCGGACTGGCATTCCAAAACGCAATTGCCCTCGAAACAGCCCTCACCGGCACCACAATCCGCGTTGTCGAAACACTGCTCGGAAGCCGCTGGTTCGATGGGCAGACAGGCTCCCACCCGCGGCGGTGAGCCTGTCGTCCCGCCGACAATCAGACAGCCCTGATCGCCCTGTGGGCAATCGCTTCTCTGAGTGCATCCCCGAAAGCAGAGCGAGGTACTGGAGTCTACCGCCGTACAAAGGCCCTGGTCGTCTGCGCAGGTCGGGTCGAATCGGATAGCCCCCGAAAAGGCCCCGTCCCAGTTGTTGCAATCCGCCGTACACGTGCCATCGTCGCAGAGGCCCCGACCGTAGTTGTCGCAATCGGCATCCACCGTGCAGGTTTCAGCGGCATTGGCAGGTTCGCAGCCACAGGCATCGAGGACCGTCTCCGATACCTCCAGCAGATTCGACATCAACTGACCGCCGCATCGATTGGAAACTTGTTGCTCGTTCGAGCACTCCTGAGTTGCGTATTGATCGGCCTGATCTTCGATTCCTTCGCAGGCCGCCGTGCTCAGTTCCGCCTCGTCGATACAGCCCTGGATCGAGGCATTCATGGCTTCGACGCCGAATTTACAGACCTCCATTTCCATATCCGCCAACTCCTGGGAACTCACCTGCTCACCGTCATCGAACGCGGAGCTGCAACTCTCCTCGATGCAGCGCCCGCTCTTCTCGTAGCAGTACTCTTCGCAGGCCTGTTCGGGCTGGCAGGTTTCACTTCCGCCGTTGCCATTGCCGCCGTTTCCATTGCCGCCATTCCCGTTGTCACCGCCGTTACCCGATTGATCCGGAAGGCAGACTCCGGCGCCGCCATCACATTCCTCGTCACTGGCGCAGTCTCCGTCATCGGTGCAAATATCCCGGCATTGATCCTCCCCCTGAAAAGTCACCAATAATTCATCTTCTCCACAGCGAGCACACTGACCGCCCTCACAATATTCGGAACAACAATCAGCATCGGACTGGCATTCATCGCCCGAATCCCAGGACAGACACTCATCTTCCTCTTCAGAATTTTCGGAGTCGTTCTCCTCCGAATTCTCCGGATCGTCGAAGGACGATCCCGACCCCGGCGTCCGTTCATCGCCGCACCCCAGTCCGAGACAAACGACACCAGCGAGCAATAGAATCATCAATGTTCTCAAAATACGTCCTTCCCCAACAAAAAATCACTAGAGATTACTCCGTCGCGTGCGCACCAGTGTATCGATTCATCGACGTAATACCAATACTGCCCAACGCCAACACGCTGCGCGAACAGGGTCGACCGCTTCTGCACCTCGAGATCACAAAAACCCCCGCCGTCCCGAAAGACGGCGGGGGCTGTGCAGTCAAATCACCGTGTGGTGATGTTTATTTGGTGCGCTCAAACAGTGCCGCAGCGCCCATGCCGCCGCCAATGCACATGGTGACGACGCCGAAGCGTCCGTCGCGCTCTTCGAGGGCTCGAAGAATGGTGCCAGCCATGCGGGTGCCGCTGACGCCCAGGGGGTGACCCAGGGCGATGGCGCCGCCGTTGACGTTGAGCTTGTCGTCGTCAATCCCCAGCTCTTGCTGACTGTAGTAGCATTGGCTGGCGAAGGCCTCATTGATCTCGAAGAGATCGATGTCGTCGACCTCCATGCCTTCTTTGTCGAGCAATTTGCGCACAGCCGGCACGGGACCGATACCCATGATCTCCGGCGGCACACCGGCGACCTGGAAGGCCCGGTAGTAGCCCATGGGTTCGATGCCCAGTTGCTGTGCTTTTTCGTCGCTCATCAGCACCGTCGCCGCCGCACCGTCGGTCAACGGCGAGGCATTGCCCGGCGTGACACTTCCGTTGGACTTGAAGACCGTCGGCAGTCCGGAGAGGACGTCGAGAGACGTATCGGGCCGCGGGTTGTCGTCGCGATCAATCGTGGTCTCTGTGCGCTCGCCGTCGCGAAAGATCTCGGTATCGAGGGCCATGACCTCGTCGTCGAAGAAATTTCGCTCCCAGGCGTCGACGGCCTTTTCGTGGCTCTTGAGAGCAAATTCGTCCTGCTGCTCTCGAGAGATTTCGAATTTTTCGGCCACATTTTCGGCCGTCGTCCCCATCGGCGTATACACCTCGGGGTGTTCGTTCATGATCGTCGGGTTTGCCGACGCCTTGTTGCCGCCCATGGGAACCATGGTCATCGATTCCGTGCCGCCGGCGACGGCGACGTCGATGGCGCCGAGCATGATTCGCTCCGCCATCTGGGAGATGGTCTGGACACCGGACGAGCAGAAGCGGTTGACTGTCAGTGCCGGCGTCGACACCGGAAGTCCGGCCAGTACGGAGGCAATTCGGGCCACATTCATGCCCTGTTCGGCCTCCGGCATCGCACAGCCGATCGCGACGTCTTCGACCTCTTCGGGGTCGACGCCGCCGGCTCGCTCAATGGCCTCGCGAATGACTTCGGCGGCCATTGTATCGGGCCGCGTATCTTTGAGTCCGCCCTTTTTGGCGCGGGTAAATGGTGTTCGAACGTATGAAGCTACGGCTACGTCTCGAATCGTCATGTTGTTCTCCTATGTGGAGTCGGCGTCTCGTCAGATTCTGTGAGACCCCGGACAGGTAAAGTCGTCTCGCTCGGAAACTACCGCTGCGCCGGCGACATTCCGCTATCGGAGCGTCGCCGGCGAGCTGTGGATCAGTTTCGAAGCGGCTTGTTGTGCTGGAGCATGTGCTTCATGCGGGCCTGGCTCTTTTCTTCGCCGCAAAGCGACATGAAGGCTTCGCGCTCCAGATCGAGCAGGGTCTGCTCGTCGACGAGCGACGACGGACTGGTCTGACCGCCGCACAACACGTTGGCCAACTTGTTGCCGATAAGCCGATCGTGCGCCGAAATCTGGTCGGCCTGCTCCATGCTGTAGAGCATCATGTCGACGGTGGCCACGCCATCGGGACCGGGAAGCCGGAATTTCGTCGGCCGCGGCGGACGGAATCCGCTATTGGCCATTCCGATAACCCGCTGCTTGGCATCGGCCAGCAGGTAGTCATCGTGAATGGTGACCCGATCTTGCGGGGTGAGAAATTGAAATTCTCGGGCTTCCTCACAGCTTTTGGCCACTTCGCCGAGTCCAATGGTCATAAACAGCTTCTGGATAAACGGCTGGGGCTCGAAGTCTTCGTCGTCGGCGTGCATCCCGAAGACGTTGCGCATCAACTGAAGATTGCCGCTTCCGCCCGGAATCAGACCGACTCCGACTTCGACGAGCCCCATGTAGAGCTCACCGGCGGCCTGGATGCCATTGGCACCCATCGCCACTTCGGCGCCTCCACCGAGCGTCATACCGCGGGGGGCGGCAATGACCGGCTTGGAGCTGTAGCGCATGCGCTGGTTGGCGTCCTGGAAGTTCTTGACCATCGATTCGATGTCGTCCCACTGACCGGCCTGGGCGTTCATCATCACCAACATCAGGTTGGCGCCCACCGAGAAATTCTCGGCATCGTTACCGATGACCAGCCCTTTCCAGCCGTTGGATTCGACCTCGTCGATGCTCTTGAACATCATTTCGATGAGGTCCGGATCGATGGCGTTTTTCTGGCTGTGAAACTCCAGAAGTGCCACGCCGTCGTCCATATCGTACAGCGACGCCGACGAATTGCCGAAGACCTTGTTGTCGCCTTCGGCGCGCTTGATGAGGTCGACGGAGATTTCGCGCTCCGATCGCTCGACCTGTCGATAGTCGCCGTTCTGAACGTCGTAGAAGTACTGGGTGTCGTTGTCCCATCGATAAAAGGACTCGACGCCGGAATCGACCATCTCGTCGACCCAGTCGGGGACGTCGATGTCGTTTTCCTTCATCTTGTTGTAGGTCCACTCCACGCCCAGTGCATCCCAGACCTGGAACGGTCCCAGATCCCAGTTAAAGCCCCAGCGCATGGCGCGATCGATATTGAGGACATCGTCGGCGATCTCGCCGATGCGACGCGCCGTGTAGGCAAGGGAGCGAAATGTCACTTCCCGGGCATAATCGGCGGCCTTGTCGTCGCCGTCGACCAACAGCGTTCGAACGCGCTCTTTCGGGCCGCCGGCTTTCTTGGCGGCATCCGTGCTATCGAAGCTCGGCTTGTCGCGGTCGCGGTAGTCGAGACTGCCCTCTTCGAGCTTGAGGGTCTCGATGCCGTCGTCGGTTTT
>LFFM01000182.1_pt1 | contig 40859 bp, 34 predicted proteins | sample 643131 | NCBI WGS metagenome assembly LFFM01 (sample SAMN03777445, study PRJNA286221) | soda lake metagenome | biome: soda lake; feature: Kulunda steppe; material: water; isolation source: sample Tc-Br brine of Tanatar trona crystallizer | place: Russia: Kulunda steppe | collected 2011-07 | reverse complement strand
TTCTTCAGAATTTTCGAGCAGAGCATGGGGGTGAAGGTAAGGGCCACAAACGAGGATATAATCACCGCCCCCGCCAGCGTAACCCCAAACTCCGTGAAGAGCCGCCCGGTGAGTCCGCCCAGAAACAGAATGGGCGTAAAGACCGCCACCAGGGCCAGCGTTGTGGAAACGATGGCAAAAAAGATCTCCCGCGTACCCACGATAGCTGCGTCGATGCGGTCACTCCCGGCCTCGATTTTCGAGTAGATATTTTCCACCACCACAATCGCATCGTCTACCACAATACCGATCGCGAGCACCACCGCCAGCAGCGTCAGTACGTTGATGGAGAAGCCCAGCAAGTACATGATGAAGAACGTCCCGATAAGCGCTACCGGAATCACCACGATGGGAATGATGGTGGTTCGCCAATCGCGCAGAAAGAGGAAGATCACCAGCATTACCAGGAGCAGCGCGATGAAGATGGTCTGCTGTACTTCCGAGATCGAATCCCGGATAAACTCGGTGGTGTCAAAGCCAATGGCCGTTTGCAGATCAGCCGGCATCGTGGCCTCGATCTGAGAGCGGCGCTCGTAAAACGCGTCCGCTATTTCGATGGAATTGGCGCCGGCCAGCGGGCGAAGCACCACGCCCACCATGGGCTCGCCATCGTGCTTTAATATCGTCCGCTCGTTCTCTGGCCCCAGTTCAGCGTAGCCAATGTCGCGAAAGCGGACGGTTTGCCCGTCTTCCTCTTTCAAAATCAGATCATTGAACTCTTCCGGCGATTCGAGCCGACTGAGCGTGCGCACGGTGAGCTGTACCTCCTCCCCTTCAATCAGACCGGAGGGCAGCTCTACATTCTCCGAACTGACGGCATTACGTACGTCTTGCGCAGTAAGACCGTGCGCGGCCATCTTGTCCGGGTCAATCCACATGCGCATGGCATAGCGCTTCGAGCCCCAGATATCCACACGGCTGACACCAGGGATCGTCTGAAACCGCTCGCGGAAGAGGTTATCGGCCAGGTCCGTGAGCTCAAGGAGGTCGCGCCGATCGCTGCTAATGTTGAGGAAAATGATTGGGTCTTCGTCATCGTCCGCCTTGGAGATAGTGGGCGGATCCACGTCGGGCGGTAACTGCCCTTGGGCGCGCGATACACGGTCGCGCACGTCATTCGCGGCCCGATCGAGATCCGTGCCAATCAAAAACTCGGCCCGCACAGTGCTCCGCCCCTCCCGGCTTACCGACGTGAGCGTGCGGATCCCCTCAATGCCGTTTACCTGATTCTCGATCGGCTCGGTGATCTGCGACTCGATCACTGTGGCGTTCGCGCCCGGATAGTTCGTCGATACCGTAATGACCGGCGATTCCACGGACGGATACTCGCGCACGCCCAGCTCCATGAACGCGATCACGCCGAAGATGACAATGACGAGCGACATCACCGTGGCCAGCACGGGACGCCGAACGCTAAGAGACGATAACTTCATAACATGCTAAAAAGGGATCAGATATGGAGTCCTACTGCACGGTGGCGTCATCATCTGTGCCGGGCTGCTCGGTCTCTTCGGATGTGGTTTCGGTGTCTGGCATGGCCCCCTCACCTGGTGCTACCTCGGGCAGCTGGCCTTCCGTCGTTTCCGAGAGGCGCACAGGCAGGCCGGGGCGGAGTCGTTGCAGGCCCGTTGTGATAACGGTATCCTGTGGGGCCAGCCCACGTACGATCTGCAGGTTGCGTTCCGTACGGAGACCGGTCTCGACGCTGCGTGGCTGCGCTTCGCCATCTTGCAACACGTACACGCGCCGCCCCTCCAGCGAGGGGATGACTGCGATGGAAGGCACCACCAGCGCGTCTTCAAAGCGCTCAATGACGTAGGACACGTTGGCAAAGTTACCCGGCCATAGCTGTCGGTCTGGATTTTCGGCCCGTGCACGTAGCCGTAGCGAGCGGGTGCCCTGCTGTATCACGGGATCGAGGGCATAGATCTCCGCCGTGAACTCGTCGTCGACCCCTTCCACCGTAAATTGAATTTCGTCCCCCACCGTGACGCGCCGCGCATAGCGTTCGGGCAACGTAAATTCCACCCGCACAGGATTTAGCTCCTGGAGGGTAGTGACCGTGGTTTCGGAGGAGACGAAGCTGCCCGGGCTGATGTCCCGCAGGCCGAGCACACCGTCGAATGGCGCCCGCAGCTCTGTTTTTTGGATTTGCGCATCCAAGAGCTGCAGTTCCGCCTCCAGCACGTTTTTCTCGTTCAGGGTGGCGTCGTACGTCTCCTGGCTGATGCCTCCCTCTGCCAGGAGCTCGCGCTGCCGCTGTTCTTGCTGCGTGGCAAGGCTTAGGCGCAGCTCCGTGCGGCGGCGCTCCGCCTGCAGTTCGTTGTCGTTGATCTTGAGCAGCAGCTCCCCGCGCCGTACCCGCTCCCCTTCAGCAAAGCCGACCGTTTCGACGCGCCCCGCGACTTCCGTGCGCAGGTTGACGTATTCGTTCGCCTGGATGGTGCCGGTGGACTGCACGCGGTCCTCCAGCAAGACCGGTTCTACCACATGGCCGTCTACCCGCAACGCATCACCGCCCCCGGACCCGCGCGCTTCTGTGCTGGCATTTCCCTCAGCCTCGCCCCCGGTAAAGGACGGTAGCTTGGGGTATGCCAGTAGGCCCAGGACAAGAAGGGCGCCCAGGCCCAGTAAGATGCGTTTTAGCGTCGGACTCATGCGCGGTGTAAATCGGGAGCAGGAAACGAAGAAGCCCACGGCAGGCAGATCGTTAGACCACCGTGGGCTTCCTTGTCTTCTTTTGTAGTGTAACGGGCAAAGTGCGCCATTCGTACGTTCGGCAATTACGGCACCAGTTGCTCGCCGTCGGCATTGTGCACGATGAGCGCGTCAACGGGACACAGATTGCACGCCTCGATCACTTCCTCGTCGTCTGTGGCCTGTGGGTCGTCCACAAATTCGACCACGTTTTCCTCGTTGAGCTGGAAGACGCCGGGGGCCATGTTCACGCAGTTCCCGCTGCCAATGCAGAGGGCTTCATCTATTTCTACGGTAAGGGTATCAAAATCGTGTGTTGCCATAGGAGGTGATGTCCAAGCGGTGGGAGAATCAATAGAGGAGATATATTGCCCCTCTACGCCCATGTTTCTCGGACGCACCCCAGCAATTGTAGCGATGCTGCACCCAATGTCGGCGTATGTTCTTGGCCCACTTGCGCGCAGGCCCTTACGAGTCGATGCGCCGGAGGGCCAGCTCGGAGAGGCCGAGTTCGTCCTCGTCCAGGTTGAGGCTCCGATCGAGGATTTGACCCGCGATGCTAAGGAAATCGCGTTCGGTAATCAGGCCCACCAGTTGGGCATCCCGCACCACGGGAAGCGCCCCGATCTGCTCGTCGCGCATCAGCTTGATCGCCTCACGACTGTGAGTTTCGGGCGTTACGGAAATGGGATCTTTCACCATGATCTGACGCACGGGAATGCCCCCTTTGTCATCGCGCGTCGGCCCATGTTCAGCCAGAAAGCGGAGCACGCTGCGATGGGTAATGAGCCCCACCAGGCGGTGCTGATGATCTTCCACCAGGACGTGGCGAATGCGCTGCCAATCCATCAAGCAGGCGACAAACTCCACGAGTTCATCCTGGTGGACGGTGAAGAGGTCGGTGGACATGAAGTGCTCTACGCGCGTCTGTTCCATCTCTGTAGGCCCGGTGCGTTCGCGCAGCTGAGCGAAGTCCCAGGTGTGCACGGGCGTCCCCTTCTCTTGCCAATCGCGCATCTCCAGTACGAGCGAGTTGAGCCGTTCCGCGCGGGTGCTGTCCGGGTGGGCCTCTCGCATCCTGGCCAGCGATTCGATCTGCCAGTCGGCACCGGTGCGCTGGGCCTGCACGCGATCCCGGATGACGCCAAGGTAGCGGTCGATGTCCTCCTCATCGATACCCGAGCCGGCCAGCCCCTCACGAGCCAGCGGCAGGAGCTCGTCGCAGATGAGTTTGGAGGCCGGCAGCTTCTCCCCGTTCAGCCATGTAAGCTGAGCAGACAGCCCCAGACGCGCCGCCGCGATGAAGTTACTCTTGGCGTCGTCGAACAGGATCGCATCGGTGATGTCGCCGTGCTTGCGGTACAGCCCACTGACGAGGCCGAACCAGAAGGCCGAGTTGGCCACCTCGTCGATGGGCGTTGGGCCCGCCGGCAGGATCCGATTTTCGATGCGCAGGTGCGGCTTCCCATCGGTGATGCCATAGCAGGCACGGTTCCAGCGGTAGACGGTACCGTTGTGGAGCTGCAAGGCTTTGAGCTTGGGCACCTGCCCGGCATCGAGCATTCCGAAGGGGTCCTCGGGCTCGTCAGTAGAGAGAATCACCCGAAAGCGTGAGATGTCCTCTTTAAAGATCTCTGTGACCGAGTCCTTCACCCAGTCGGTGCCGAAGTGCACCCGGGGGCTCATGTCGCGCAGGTACAGGTTCGTACTGCGCGTGTCCACCGCCTGCTGGAAGAGCGCAATGCGGGTTTCCTGCCAGAGGCGCTTCCCGAAGAGGGTGGGCGAGTTGGTGGCACAGGCCAGACACGGCCCCGCTGCCACCTGCGCAATGTTATAGAGGTCAGCAAACTCATCCGGCGCCACCTGAAAGTGCGTCTGGAAGCTGGTATTGCACCCCTCCAGCATGATGGAGTCGTGCTTCACAAAGAGCTCGTCCACGCCTCGAATCTGAAACTGCGCAGGTCCGCCGCGGAGGCGGTTGAGCGCATTGTTGAGTGCGTAGTACCTCGGCTTCGGCGTCATATTATCAAGTACGACGTCCGAGATATGAATTGTCGGTAGGATCCCCGTCAGCACGACGTCTCCGCCGGCTTTACGAACGATTTCCCGGACGTACTCCATCGTCTGGTTGACGTCTTCTTCCATGCGCCGGAGACAATCGCCTCCGAACACCATGGGGTCCATGTTGAACTCCAGGTTGAACTTGGTGAGCTCGGTTACCACCCGGTCGTCGGTATTGTGCGCAAGCACCTCTTCGATAATGGGGGCAGGCTGTCCCCGTTCGTCAATCAAAAAGAGCTCTTGCTCAGCCCCAATACGCCGTATGCCGGTTTCGAACATATCATGGGACAGCATGTGCTCCAATGCGCGCACGTCCTGCAAAATCTCGCGGACAAACTGACGCAGTTTGGAATTATCGTCGACCGTGGAAACGTTCTGCTCACCCATAAGGCAGGGGGGCTTGTGGTAGAGGAAAGAAGGCGCTGCGTTGACGCTGGCTTAGCCGCACGACAACTCATGTGTCATACGTGTACCGCGAAGATATGATTAAGGTAATGACTGGCGCAGACAGGTGCACATAAAAGTTGCATGCCTTTCCATCAGCATAAAAAAACGCCCGGCGCCTGGGCACCGAGCGTTTCGCTACATAGTGATGCCAGCCTTCGCCCTGGCAAACCAAGGGACGCGGCTATTTCCTCTTCGCCTTGCTCTTCTTTTTCTTACCCTTGCGCTTTCCTTTTTTCTCAAGCTTCTGGTTGATCAGCTCTACCCCCTGCTGCAGGGTGATGTCGTCTGGGGTGAGGTCATCGGGAAGGGAGGCGTTCGTCTTCTTGTGTTTAACGTACGGGCCATAGCGCCCGTCGCGCACCTCAATGGCCGCGCCCGTCTCGGGATGAGCCCCCAGGACCCGAAGCGGGGCATTGCGTTTGTTTTTCTTCTGCAGTAGCTCCAGCGCACGGGGCAGTTCGACGGTGAGCACGTCGTCGTCTTTTTTGAGGGAGGCGAAGGTGCCCTGATGGCGCACGTACGGGCCATACCGCCCGATGCTGGCCTGCACATCCTTGCCGGACTCGGGATGGGCGCCCAGCGTGCGCGGCAGGTCGATGAGCTGACGGCCGAGGTCGAACGTCACATCATCGGGCTCTACGCCATCAGGCAGCGACATCCGCTTGGGCTTCCCTTCCTGCTCGTCATCGCCCAACTGCACATACGGGCCGAAGGGGCCGCTCTTGAGGATGATGGGCATATCGTGCTCGGGATGAATGCCCAGCACCTGATCGCCGGCGTGGCTGCGTTCGAGCAGCTCATCCAGGTATTCCTTGGTGACGTCGCCGGGCGCGATGTCGTCGGGGAGCGAGGCCGTTTCTGTGTCGCCCTCCACGTCGCCTTCCACGTACGGCCCGTACCGTCCAACCCGCACGACGTGCGGCTGCCAGGGCGTGAAGTCGAGCGCGCAGATCTCGCGGGGGTCGATGGACTCCAGCCCCCCCTCCACGCGTGCCCGGAGCCCGTCGTCCCCCTGGTAAAACGATTGCAGATACGGCTCCGCGTCCCGCTCACCCGCGGCAATATCATCCAGCACCTGCTCCATGTTGGCGGTGAAGTGCACATCCACCAGCTTGTCGAACTGCGCCTCCAGCAGGTTATTGGTGGCGAAGGCCCAGAAGGTAGGCACCAGCGAACTACCCTTCGACCGGGCGTAGTTGCGGCGCTGGATGGTGTCGATAATCGAGGCATAGGTGCTGGGGCGCCCGATACCTTCCTGCTCCAGCATTTTGATGAGCGAGGCTTCCGTAAAGCGGCTGGGGGGCTTCGTTTCGTGCCCTACCGGTTCCACTTCCTTGCAGGCGGGCGCATCCCCTTCCTTGAGACGGGGCAACGGATTCTCCCGGTCTTCCAGCGCCGCCGTGGGGTCGTCGCTGCCTTCTACGTAGGCGCGGAAAAAGCCGGCAAACTCGATGGTCTTGCCCGAGGCACGAAACCGCGCGACGTCGCCCTCTTCGCCAGATTCGATGTGCGCAGTGATGTGCTTGAGGCGAGCATTGGCCATCTGGGAAGCCACGGTCCGCTTCCAGATGAGGTCATACAGTCGGGCTTCCACGCCGCGAAGTTTGAGCTCTTTGGCCGTCTTCATGGCTGAGCCGGCCGGGCGGATGGCCTCGTGGGCCTCCTGCGCGTTCCGCACCTTGCCGCTGTAGATTCGGGGTTTGGGGCTGAGATAGGTGTCTCCGTAGCGCTTCTTGACCGCCGCCCGAGCGCCATTCATTGCTTCCGTGGAGAGGTTGGACGAGTCCGTACGCATGTACGTGATGTGGCCGTTCTCGTACAGCCGCTGCGCCGTTTGCATGGTCTGCCCCGCCGAAAGGCTGAGCTTCCGGCTGGCCTCCTGCTGCAACGTCGAGGTAATGAACGGGGCGTACGGCTTCCGCTGCGACTGCCGCTCGTCTACGTTCACCACGCGCCACGGGGCATCGGCCAAGCGCTCGGCCAGACTGGTGGCCTGCGCTTCTTCCATAAGGAGCAGGTCCTTGCCATCCTCCAGACCCTCCTTGAGGCGCCCGGTGTTCTCGTCGAAGTCCCGACCCGAGGCCAAGCGCAGGTCGTTATAATGCGTCATCTTGGCGTCGAAGGCCTGCCCCTCCTGCGCCAGCGTGGCTTTGAGGTCCCAGTACGAGGCCGGCACAAAGTGAATGCGCTCGATCTCGCGCTGCACGAGCAGGCGGACGGCCACGCTCTGCACGCGCCCGGCGGAGAGCTTCGGCTTAATTTTCTTCCAGAGCAGCGGGGAGATCTCATAACCCACCAGGCGGTCCAGGATGCGGCGGGTCTCCTGCGCGTCGACCAGGTTGCGGTCGATGTCGCGCGTCGACTCCAGCGCCTGCTCGATGGCCTCCTGCGTAATTTCGTGGAAGACCATGCGGCGCACCGGCACTGAAGGGTTGAGGACCTCCAGCAAATGCCAGCCAATGGATTCGCCTTCACGGTCTTCATCTGTAGCGATAAACAACTCGTCGGCGTTCTTGAGCGCTGCCTTTAGCTCGCGCACCACCTTCTTCTTTTTCGAAGGAATCACGTACAGCGGCTCGAAGCCGTTATCTACCCGGACGCCCAGCGTAGCCCAATCTTCGCCCTTAACCTCTGCCGGTACTTCCTTGGCCGACGATGGCAAGTCCCGAATATGCCCCATGCTGGCCTCCACCTGATAATCCCCACCCGACAAGAACTGCCGGATGGTACGGGCTTTCGTAGGAGATTCAACAACGACCAAACGATTCATAAAAGGCGGGCTGTTCGTGTAGAGAAAGCTACGGTGCGGTGCCGGCTGAGGCCAATCGTGCCACCTCTTGATGGAGTGATGAGGCATCCAGCGGGACCTTCCAAAAGCGGAGTTAGGACGAAGCGACGTTTGCAGCGTTCCAAGTGGGCTTGCTCAGGACTCCGCAAAACGGGCTGTTGAGGCCATGGTAATGCTACGAGACTGTTAGGAATGGCCGTGTTCGTGCTGGCATGGGCCGCCCTTCCCATTGCCCGGCCTTACGGCCGTCTCCAAACCACACGGTGGCCGCCCTCCAACGAAGGAGAACGGCCACCGGAATGGAGTGAAGACTTGACTAAGCGCGAGTTACGCAGTAGGCTCGTCGGCTGTCAGGCCATATTCGAGCGTGTCTTCGCCGAGGTAGTGATCCACGTGGTGGGCTCGTTCCTCACAGCGGGTAAGCGCCTTCTCAAAGATGCGCTTGGTGCCGTGGTCGCCCAGCTCGAGGGCTTTCTCAATGCCCGCACGCAGCTTCTTAGCCAGGGTACCTTCCGCGGCGCGATCGTGCTTCAGCATCTCGCGTACCCGGTAGGTGCCTTCGGGCTCGTGCTGCACGGCCGAGAGCTTCGCATGATTGACGGGGTCACTCGTCGGGATGCCGCCCAGCGCGGTCATGCGCTCTGCGATCGTGTCGAGGTACTTGTGCACATCATTGTAATTCTCCTCAAGGAAGACGTGCAGGTCGTGGTACTGCGGACCTTCTACCAGCCAGTGATGCTTGTGGTACTGGTGGTACATGACCCACATGGTAGACTGCACTTCATCCAGAATCGGAATGAGCGCCTCGGCAACTTCGCTATCCAGTCCCACAGGGTTGTCTTCCACAAAGGACTGTGCACGCCAGGGCTCGCCAAAGGTGTCACGCCGCTCTTCTTCCGAAGGCAGTGCTTCACCGTTGGCGTGCATGTGGGTGTTCTCGTAGCTTGGCGTATCTACGGCGGTTTCCGTTCGAGTCTTCGTTTGTGTTTGCGTACTCATTATAGACTCCATTCTTTCGTTTACAGGCTGTGACTTGCTTCGTTGTTTCCACCACTATATAACAGCAAGAGCGGTGCCTGATTCTGATAACTTCCACGCGCCGGGGGGCTTTGCCAGCCTCGTAACAGGAAGCGGGCAGTGGCTGCCAGCGCGTCAGTTCAAGTGATGACAGCCTGCCGTTTTGCGGCCAACGAATGACAGAACCGCGGCGCCTTACGTTGGGGCCGGGGCCATTCGCCTCTTTCCTCTTAGGTACGTAGCTTGACGTGTCATTGCCCTCTTTTTTCCTACAGACCAACTTCAACCGATATGGCTTCCCTCAAGCAAACGGCCATTAGCACGACGGCCCTCACGGCAGCACTCGCGGCCGGGGCCGGCACCGCCACAGCAATCATCACCGTCGCACAGGGTGAGACCACCGGAGCCCCTGGGTTCTCTAAAGCCCTTTCACGCGTGGGGAAGGCGGCGGGCGGCACGATGCAGACGGGCGTGGCGGTGATTGGCGCGAGCGCGGCGCTCAGTGGCATCCTCGTCTACGAAATCGTTAAACTGCTGGAGCGCTAAACCAACGAGCGCTACTCTCGCGACGATTGGCGCCCAGCCGGTACGCCCTCTCTCTCCTCTGCAGCCGCCAGAAACTCGTCTTCATCAAGTAACGGCTGGCGCCTGGGCGGCAACGCATGCTGCTGCTCCACCGTCCGCTCTAACTGCTCAATTCGTTGAATCAGGGGCTTGTTCGCCTGTTCAACCGCCATCTCCACAATGGCCTGTAACTCGGACAACTTAACATCGCTCTTGGCGCTCCCTCGCCGCCCCAGGTAGCCAAAAATATTTGACAGCAAGTACCAGGAGAGGAAGGTGCCACACAGCACCAGGGCCATTACCACCAGAAATTCAGGGCCTTGCATTTCTCAATAGGCGTCGGTTGAGCAGTCTACGCAGTAGTCACGCGTGATCGGTGTCGGACGGGAGCTGCTCCTGCTCGGACGTCGGGGCTTTGAGGCGCCGCAGCTCGCGCTCCAGACGGTTCACGCGCTCCCGGAGCGGGCGGTTGGCTTCCTCAACGCTTTCCTGCACGAGGGTTTTCAGCTCGCTCACGCGCAGCGCCTTGCCTCCTTTTGCAGACGATACACGGTCGTTTTCACGCGAGTAGTCCATTCCCATCTTCACGAACAGGGCCACGAAGGAAAAGACGATAAAGACAACAGCAACAGCAGTGACGTCCATAGCCTTAGTCGAACATTGATGGGGAAGGATTACGCCAATCGGTACGGACAGGGGCGGGTCAGGTTACGGTGCCTCCAGAGGCCCAGCGGGCACTCAGGTGAACGCGTTTAACCCGGTCACGTCGTGGCCCACCACGAGGGTGTGGACTTCGTGCGTGCCCTCGTAGGTCACTACCGACTCCAGATTGGCCATGTGGCGCATCACGGGGTACATGCCCAGCACGCCGTTGCCCCCCAGCACCTGCCGGGCCGACCGGCAGATGTCAAGCGCGACCTTGCAATTGTTGCGCTTGGCCAGCGACACCTGCTGCGGCCGCATGGTGCCGACAGCCTTGAGCTTGCCGAGGCGCCAGTTCAGGAGTTGCGCTTTGGTGATTTCCTGAACCATATCGGCCAGGCGTTCCTGAATGAGTTGGAAGCCGCCGATGGGCCGGTCAAACTGTGTGCGGTTTTTAGCATGCTGCAGGGCAGCATCGTAGCAATCCATGGCTGCGCCGATGGCCCCCCAGCAGATGCCGTAGCGCGCCTGGGTGAGGCACGACAGGGGGCCGCGTAGGCCCTTTACGTTTGGCAACATGTTGCTGGCGGGGATGCGCACCTCGTCGAAAATAACTTCCGAGGTGATGGCGGCGCGCAGCGACCATTTATCCATGATGCGCGGAGCAGAGACGCCGGGGCGGTCCAGCTCCACCAGGAAGCCGCGCACGTCGCCCTCGTCGTCGCGAGCCCAGACCACACATACGTCACCCTCAGATGCGTTGGTGCTCCAGCGCTTGTGCCCGTTAATGATGTACGCGTCGCCATCCCGCGTGGCGGTCGTTTCCATGCCGGCGGGGTTGGAGCCGTGCTTGGGCTCGGTCAGCGCGAAGCAGCCGAGCGCTTCCCCCGCGGCAAGCTGTGGAAGCCAACGCTGCTTTTGCTCCTCGGACCCGTAGCGCCAGATAGGGTACATCACCAGCGAGCTTTGCACGGAGCAAAAGGAACGGAGCCCTGAATCGCCCCGCTCAATTTCCTGCATCATCAGGCCATACGTAATATCGCTATGCCCTCCACCGCCGTAGGCGATGGGCAGGTTTGGGCCGAGCACGCCCAGCTCCGCAAACCGTGGCACAAGCTCCCGCGGGAAGGTCATGTCCTGCGCATGCTGCTCGATGATCGGCTTAACTTCCTCTGTGACAAAGGCACGTACCCGGTCTCGATGCGCCCGCTCTTCGTCCGTCAGAAGCTCGTCTATCGCGTAGTAATCGAGCCCCTCGTAGGCTGCCGGATCGTACGTATCTGACGTGGTAGGGGAAACATCAGGTAACGTATCGAGAGGAGCTTCGGGAGCGGCGATGTCGGACATAACAGGCGGGCTGTAGAAATGGAAGGGAATGGTGACCTGCAGCTACAGGCATGTTGGGTTTGCACGTCTATCTGAAACGAATGCTGCTTGCCTGGGTTCGGATCGCACTTCGCATTGCGCTCCTCTTTTTGCTCTCCTCCTTACCGCCACGTCCGCCTATGTTGTGCTCCCGCCAGTGGATGGCGCTTGTCGCCGCCTTCGTGTGTAGTCTTTTTCTTTTGGCACCGCCTCAGCAAAGCCAGGCGCAAGACATGGATACCCGCTTCGGGCTGGGCTTTAACGGCCTGATCAGCACCGGGGATGGGTTTGGCCTCGGACTTCGGGGCCGGGTCTCGACACCCGTGAACCGGGACGTGTCGGTGGCCTTCGACCTCGGGTTCAGCGGCTTTGTGCTGGGCGGACGGGAGGATGCCAGTTACGTGTTCGACCCCCAGCTCTCCACTATCGTCACCCTGCCGGAATCCGATAACACGGCGCCGTACGTACTCGCCGGCATTGGCGCGTACGTACCGTTCGGCTCGAGCCTCTCGGATGATCCGCTGCGCGGGCCGACCGTGCACCTGGGCCTCGGCTGGGTGCGCGCCCTGGCGGAGACGTCGCTATACTATGAGGTAAACCCAGCGCTCGTCATCGCACAGGACCGCGTCGGGCTCTCGGTGCCGGTGCGTATCGGTCTTATTTTTTAAGGCGGTCCGTCCCGCCACTGCCTCATCACCCGCCGCTTTCTTATTGGCATTGTCCGCCGCCTCGTGGCCAGCCTGTACCTCCACATTCCTTTCCGCCCGGAGACCTATCCGCCGTCGGACGCTTACACTGAGGTCGACCCGGGGCTGCACACCACCTACGTGCAGGCGCTTGTTCGGGAGATCGGCCACTACGGCGACCGGTACGGGGCAGCTGAGCCCATCGACACGCTGCATGTCGGTGGGGGCACGCCCTCGCTGCTCCACGTGGACGATCTCCAGCGGCTGTTCCGGGCCGTGCTCCGTGCGTTTGATGCGCCGCTTACGGAGGCTACCCTCGAGGTGGCCCCGGCCCATGCCTCAGCAGATTACCTCGACAGTGCGCGAGCGCTTGGCTTTACCCGCGTGAGCCTGGGCGTGCAGTCCTTCTACCCAGACGATCGCCGGGCGCTTGGCTTTGCGTCGGTGGCAGAGGATATGGACGCGATTGTGGCACGCTGCCATGCGGCCGGCTTCGATAGCTTTTCCATCGACCTGGCGTTTGGCTGGGCGGCGCAGGAGGACGACTATTGGGCGGCCAACCTGGCGCGAGCGGCTCGCCTGGAGGTGCCACACCTTACCCTGAACGAAGTAACCGATGAGGGACGCAGGGCAGCGAAGGATCAAGTTTCCGCCCGATACCGACGGGCCCTCGACCTCCTGTCGGACCGCGGCTATGAGCCGTATGAGATCGCCAACCTTGCGCGCCCCGGGCATCGGTGCCGCCAGAACGAAGCCTACTGGTCGCATGCCAACTACCTCGGCCTCGGGACCAGCGCTCACTCCTTCTGGTGGCAGGGGCTGCCGGCCTACCGCTGGGCGAACGTCACGCCATCCAGCCGGTACGCCGCCCTCGTGCGCCAGGGCCACGCCCCTACGGCCGGACGCGAGGCCCGCACCCTCGACGACCTGGCCGACGAGTACGTCTTGCTCCGCCTTCGCACCCGCGACGGACTCGACCTCGACCACCTCGCCCGTCGCTACGGGCTGGACGTGCTGGACATGGCGCCTGATGCCCTGGACGAACTGATCGCGGAAGGCTACCTTACCCACGACCCAGCGGTGAGCCGACTGCGGCTTACCAGGGATGGCATGCTCGTGTGCGATGCCGTAACCCAACACCTCCTTCAAGCCCTTACTATCACCTGACGTTATGCGCTTCCTGCTGGGCACCCTGCCCGTTTTCCTCGTGTCGCTCCTCCTGCTCACTGGCTGCGGCGAGGAGGAGGAATCTACCACGCCCCGGGACATCCCCTTCCGTGCCGATGGGGTGCTGGAGTTTGTAGATGCTGACGGGCAACGCCTCGAAGCCATTGCCATCGAGATTGCCGATACGGATTCGGCCCGCCAGCGCGGCCTCATGGACCGCCGCTCTCTGCCCGAGCGTGGGGGCATGCTGTTTATTTTTGACGACGCCGACGAGCGCTCCTTCTGGATGCGCAACACGCCCCTGGCGCTGGACATCATCTTCGTAGGGGCTGACTCGCAGGTGGTAAACATCCACCGGCGCACCCGTCCCCTTGCCGATGAGCGGTACGAATCGGAGGGCCCGGCGCAGTACGTTGTGGAGGTCCGGGCCGGCTTTACCGCCCGCTATGACATCGACGAGGATACCCACATTCGCTGGCGCCGCCGCGACAACTAATTCCCCTCCCGCCATCGTACGCTCTACTGCTTATGCGTTACGTCCTGCTTGCCGTTGCCCCCCTCCTCCTGCTCTTGGCCTGCGACCCCGGCGCGCCGCCCAACGATGGGCCGACCGAGGAAGACACGGCTGAGGCGCCTGAATTTCGGGAGGATGGCACGCTCACGTTCTACCGCGACAGTATGGAACCGCTGGACATCGCCATCGAGATAGCTGACACCGACGAAGCCCGAGCGCGGGGCTTGATGGGCCGGGAGGCGCTACCCGAAATGAGCGGCATGCTATTCATCTTCGAGGAAGAAGCCGAACGGTCGTTCTGGATGGCCGACACGCCCCTCTCCCTGGATCTCCTCTTCATCGACGCGGACGGCGTCATCGGCCATATCCACAAATACGCCCGCCCGTTCTCCTCCGAACAGATCCCCTCAGAAGGTCCCGCGCAATACGTACTGGAAGTCCCCGCCGGATTTACGGACCAGCACAACATCGCCGTCACGGACAGCCTGTCCTACGAGCGGCTGTAACGACTGGGCCGGAAAACCCGTAAACATTCGTTTACATACCAAACGATTCGCCGCAAGCACACGTCCGTGAGGCCTGCGGATTGGTGAAGTGAAAGCCGTCCCCGTCGAGTCCATCGGTGAAGTCGAGCTCGGAATCCTGAACGTAGAGGAAGCTCCGTTTGTCAAGCAGGACCTGAATACCTTCAGCCTCTAAAACGCGATCGGAGTCCCTGCAGGTGGTGTCCCATCCAATATCATAGGTGAGCCCGGAGCATCCGCCGGGCACGACGGCCACGCGCAAGTACGTCGAATCTAACGATACACCCTCATTACGTGCAATGGTGCGGATGCGGTCGTGAGCGCGGTCGGTGATCTGAATGGACATGGCAAAGCAGGCGTTCGTCAGCAAAGAGGCGTTCCCAGACTGGCCTTGATGCAGGGCCTCAGCACCAGTCTGTTTCATACGCTACCGCCCGTTCAGAAGGGTGTTTCCATGGGCCCCGCGGACCGCACCGCGGATCAGATGAAGGGATTATGTAACCCCGGGAAGAGATGGGAACGAGCGGTTGACCGCCTGGTATGACGTCGCAGGTTTACACAGCGGCACAGATGTAAACCATCGTTTACAAATAGCCGATCCCGGTGGACGTACTTCGCCTGCGTCCCTCACTGCTTTCCGACCATTTCCGACCCGTCTCTATCTATGAGTACGACACAGACTGAATACCTGCAGGACGTCGCCGATGCCGACTACGAGCACGGATGGACGACCGACGTTGAAGCCGATACTGCCGATCCCGGGCTCACGGAGGATACCGTGCGCATGATCTCGGCGAAGAAAGAAGAGCCGGAATGGCTCCTGGAATGGCGCCTGAAAGCGTTTCGGTACTTCAAGAAAATTATGGAGGACTCGAGCCAGTACCCTGAGTGGGCCCACCTGAAGTATGTGAAACCCAACTTGCAGGAGATTAGCTACTACTCCGCCCCCAAGCGGAAGGCCCGTTACGACAGCCTCGACGAGGTGGATGACGAACTGCTCGAAACGTTTGAGCGTCTTGGCATTCCCCTGCAGGAGCAGAAGCAGCTTGCAGGTGTAGCGGTGGACGCTGTGATGGACAGTGTATCAGTGGCGACCACCTTCAAGGAAGAGCTGAAGAAAGCGGGCGTCATCTTTTGCTCCATCTCCGAGGCAGCCCGCGAGCACCCGGATCTGGTGCGCAAGTACATGGGCTCGGTGATTCCGTATACGGACAATTACTTTGCCTCCCTCAACTCGTGTGTCTTTAGCGACGGCTCGTTTGTGTACATCCCGAAGGGCGTCCGCTGCCCCATGGAGCTGTCCACCTACTTCCGTATCAATGAGCAGAACACCGGGCAGTTTGAACGGACGCTCATCATTGCCGAAGATGATTCCTACGTCAGCTACCTTGAGGGGTGCACCGCGCCGCAGCGCGACGAAAACCAGCTGCACGCGGCCGTGGTGGAGCTCATAGCACACGACAACGCGGAAATCAAGTACTCCACTATTCAGAACTGGTACCCCGGCTCTAAGGAGGGCAAGGGCGGTATCTACAACTTCGTAACCAAGCGCGGCCTCTGCAAGGGCGACGACTCCAAGATCTCCTGGACACAGCTGGAGACGGGCTCGTCCATCACGTGGAAGTACCCGAGCGTCATCCTGAAGGGCGACCGCTCTGTCGGCGAGTTTTACTCCGTGGCCTTCACGAAGGGGCATCAGCAGGCTGACACGGGCACGAAGATGACCCACATCGGCAACGACACCAAGAGCACGATTATCTCGAAGGGGATCTCCGGCGGCCGCAGCGACAACAGCTACCGCGGTCTGGTGCGGGTGAACAAGAACGCCAAGAACGCCCGCAACTTCTCCCAGTGCGACTCCATGCTGCTGGGCGACCGCTGTGGCGCGCATACCTTCCCCTACATTGAAATTGACAACCCGACGGCGCAAGTCGAGCACGAAGCCACTACCTCTAAAGTCGGTGACGATCAGCTCTTCTACTGCCATCAGCGCGGGCTAAACGAAGAGGAGGCCATCAAGATGATTGTGAATGGCTTCTGTAAAGAGATCCTCGCGAAGCTACCGATGGAGTTTGCCGTCGAAGCCCGCGAACTGCTGGCCATTGAGCTGGAAGGCTCGGTCGGATAATCAGAAAACGGTAGGTAACGGGCGCCAAGGCCATGCATCAACGGCCCCGCGCCCATTTCCTCCCTTTTCTGATCTAACGTTTTCAACAGACATCACACGAATACCTTTACACCCCCATGGCACTTCTTGAAGTCAAAAACCTCCACGCCAGCGTGGAAGACACCAACATTCTCAAAGGCGTTGACCTCACCATTGACGGTGGGCAGGTGCACGCCATTATGGGCCCTAATGGGTCCGGTAAGAGCACGCTTGCCTCGGTACTGGCCGGGCGCGAGGAATACGAGGTCTCGGAAGGCTCTGTGCACTACCTGGGTGAAGACCTGCTGGAGCTGGAGCCCGACGAGCGCGCCCTTGAAGGCATCTTTTTGGCGTTTCAGTACCCGGTCGAGCTGCCCGGCGTGAGCATGATGAACTTTCTGAAGCAGGCCATCAACTCCAAGCGCGAACACCAAGGGCAGGAGGAAATCAAGGCGGCGGACTTCATGAAGCTGATGCGCGAGCGTGCTGAACTGGTCAGCCTCGATCCGAAGCTCATGCGTCGGTCGGTAAATGAAGGCTTCTCTGGTGGAGAGAAGAAGCGCAACGAGATCTTCCAGTTGGCCATGCTGGAGCCGAAGCTGGCGATCCTCGATGAGACGGATTCCGGCCTCGACATTGATGCGCTGCGCGTGGTAGCGGACGGCGTCAACAAGCTCCGCGCCGAAGACCGCGGCTTCCTCATCATCACGCACTACCAGCGTCTGCTCGACTACATCGTGCCGGACGTGGTACACGTGATGGTAGATGGCAAGATTGTGAAGACGGGCGGCAAGGACCTGGCCATCGAGCTGGAAGAGAAGGGTTACGACTGGATCCGCGGTGAAGCCGTACCGGCGTAACCTCCCCCCGCCTGCTCCCATCACTTTAGATTCTTTAGTGGCCTTATGCCCCAGACACTCGAAAAGATAGAAACCACGCCTGAAGAGCGTTTCCTGACCGCCTTCCGTGCGGCCGACGGCACGACGCTCAACGGCTCCAACAGTCGCCTGCACACCCTGCGGAAGGAAGCCATTGAGCGCTTTGAAGCGCTGGGCTTCCCCAAGCGAAAGGCAGAAGCGTACAAGTACACCAACATCCAAAAGGTGCTAAAGCGCAACTATGCGCTGGAGCTTGCCCCGCGCGATCCGCACGTAACGGCCGATGACATCGCGCCCTTCCTCGTGCCAGACCTGGACGCCCATGTGCTCGTCCTCGTGAATGGCCGATTCAACGAAGCGCTCTCCTCCATCGGAGAGCTGCCCGATGGCGCTATTGTGACCGGCTTTGCTGAGGCGGCGCGCCAGCATCCCGACCTGGTGGAGGCCCACGTTGGCCAGTACGCCGACCACGAGAACGACGTCTTCATCGCGCTGAACACAGCCTTCACGCAGGACGGCGCTTTTGTGTACGTCCCGAAGAGCACCGTTCTCGAGAAGCCTGTCCACATTGTCAGCGTCGTGGCTGCGGAGGAAGACCTGATGCTGCAGCCTCGCTACCTCTTCATCGCAGAAGAGAACGCGCAGGCCACGATCATCCAGACAGGCCGTGCCATTACCGATACGCACACCTTCACCAATGCCGTGGTGGAAAGCTACGCCGGTCGGAATGCCCACCTCGACCACTACGAGATTCAGGACGAAGGGCCGAAGTCGGCTATCCACCTGTCCTCGCAGGGGTATCAACATGAGCACAGCGTGGTGCGCACCAACGCGTTCACCTTTAGCGGTGAGCTCGTGCGCAACAACCTGCGCATGCTGCCCGACGGCGCCCACTGCGAGTCGCACCTGTATGGCCTGGTGCTGGGGCGCGATGGGATGCACGTCGATAACCACACGGTGGTGGACCACGCCGCGCCGGACTGCTATAGCTCGGAGCTATACAAGCATCTGGTGGATGATGATGCCACGGCTGTCTTTAACGGCCGCGTGCTGGTGCGCCAGGATTCGCAGCGCATCAACGCGTATCAGTCGAACGATAGCCTGCTGCTCTCTGAAGACGCCGACATTTACTCCAAGCCCGAGCTTGAGATTTATGCCGACGACGTGGAGTGCAGCCACGGCGCAACCACCGGCACGCTGGACAAAGAGGCGATCTTTTACCTCCAGAGCCGGGGCCTGAGCTACGCCGAGGCCCGCGCGCTGCTGCTGGTGGCCTTCGCCCGCGACGTGCTGGATAACGTGAAGGTCGAAGCCCTGGAGGCGCTCCTTGACACCTACGTAACCGCGCGCTTCGGCCCCCAGGCGTAACGCTGTTTTACCACGCACCCGCACCTGCCATGCCTACTTCTGTCGATGCCCCAGACACCCTGACGCGCCCGTTCGATGTTGCGCAGGTCCGGGCTCAGTTTCCCACGCTGCAGCGGACGGTGCATGGGGATCAGCCACTGGTGTACCTGGACAACGCCGCCACCTCCCAGAAACCCGACGTGGTCATCGACCGCATCCGGGCGTACTATGCGGAGGAAAACAGCAACGTCCACCGCGGCGTGCACCGGCTGAGTCAGGTGGCGACCGACGCCTATGAGGGCGCGCGGGAAAAGATTGCGCGCTTTATCAATGCGGCGCACACGCACGAGGTGATCTTCACGCGGGGCACGACGGAAGGCATCAACCTGGTCGCCCACAGCCTCGGGGCGTCGCACCTCTCCGCAGGGGATGAAATCATCGTCTCGGAGATGGAGCACCACTCCAACATCGTCCCGTGGCAGATGCTCTGCGAACGTGTGGGCGCCACGCTGCGGGTGATCCCGGTAAGCGACGCGGGCGAGCTGGATTACGACGCCTACGCCGATATGCTGGGCGAGCAGACGGGCCTTGTGGCCATCGGGCACATCTCGAATGCGCTGGGCACCATCAACCCGGTGCAGCAGATGATCGCGGATGCACACGCCGTGGGCGCGCTCACCCTGATCGACGGCGCGCAATCCACCCAGCACAGCCGCGTAGACGTACAGGCGCTCGACTGCGACTTCTTCTGCTTCTCAGGCCACAAGATGTTTGGCCCTACGGGCATCGGCGTGCTCTATGGCAAGGAGGACCTCCTGAATGCCATGCCGCCGTTTCAGGGCGGGGGCGACATGATCGACCGCGTGAGCTTTGACGGCACCACGTACGATGCCCTCCCGCACAAATTTGAAGCGGGCACCCCGCACATCGAGGGCGCCATCGGGCTGGGCGCTGCCGTCGACTTTATCGAGGGACTCGACATGGATGCGGTGCAAGCCCATGAGGCGGACCTGCTCGCCTATGCGACTGAGCAGCTGCAGACGATCGATGGCCTGCGCATCATCGGGACGGCCCAAGAGAAGGCCAGCGTGATTTCCTTTCTTGTGGGCGACGCGCACCCGTACGATGTCGGCACGCTCCTCGACCAGATGGGGATTGCCGTCCGCACGGGTCATCACTGCACCGAGCCGCTGATGGACCGGTATGGCATCCCCGGTACGGTCCGCGCCTCGTTCGCCCTGTACAACACACGCGACGACGTCGATCGCCTCGTGCAAGCGCTCAAGCGTATTCAGCCGCTCCTTTCGTAATTCCACCTGCCCGGTCCGCCACCATGGAAACCACCTCAATTCCCGAACGCGAAGAGGCCATCATCAACGAGTTTATGCTCTTTGATGACTGGATGGGGAAATACGAATACCTGATCGAGCTTGGCAAAGACCTTCCCCTCATTGAGGAAGAGTACAAGACCGACGACTTCCGCATCCGCGGGTGCCAGTCGCAGGTGTGGCTGCGGCCCGACCGTGCCAACAGCCACGTCGTCTACCGCGCCGACAGCGACGCGATGATCACGAAAGGCTTGATTGCCCTCCTCATCCGTGTCCTCTCCGACCAACCACCGGAGGCCGTCGCCAAGGCCGACGTCAAGTTTCTTGAGCAGATCGGCCTAAAGGAGCACCTCTCCTCCACCCGCAAGAATGGACTACAGTCGATGGTGCAGCAAATGAAGGCCTACGCCAACGCCCTCGCGCAGAACGGACAGACCGCCTGACCCAACGCCGCCTTACGATCGCTCCCCTTCTCCCATAAGCTAACGAGCCGCCCCATGGGTGCTGAAATTACCAACCTCTCCGATGATATTGTATTGGAAGATCGCATCATCGAGAACATCAAAGAGATCTACGACCCGGAGATTCCGGTCAACGTCTACGACCTGGGGCTGATCTACCGGGTGGATATCGCCGAAGACAAGACCGTGCACGTCACGATGACGCTCACAGCGCCCAACTGCCCCGCGGCAGGCATCTTGCCCGGGCAGGTGGAGCAGGCGGTGGGCAACACGGATGGCGTGGCCGATGTGGATCTGGAGCTTACGTTCGACCCGCCGTTCACGCCCGAGATGATGTCGGATGAGGCCCGTCTGGAGCTTGGCTTTATGTAGTCCGCTGTTTCCTCTGCTATGCACGCCCCTCGCGCAACCACCCGCTTGACCGCCGCCCGTTTTGCATTATGCCCAGTCCATAGCCATGGCGCACGAGCTGCTGGCCGATGGCCGGCAAGCGGACGTGGCACATATGCTGGAGCCACTCGTGAGCGAGGCGCAGGCAGGGGCCTCCGCGGCGCAGGCCGAACAGGCGCTGGTGCGCGCTCTGCTGGCCCGTATCCGTGTATTGCGGGAAGGACGAGCGCAGGACGCGCTGGCGCTGCTGGCACCGTACGAGAATAGCGCTGCGCGCGCTACCCTCCGGCCTGATGCACGCGCTGCGGTGGCCTGTGCAATGGGCTGGGCACGGGCCTGGCGGGACGTCCGCACCTACGATGGCCCGCGCGCCTTGGCGCTGCTGCAGGAAGCCGAGGCCACCGCCCGTGAAGAATCCGACAGCACCGGGACCTGCTGGGCACTGCTGGGTCAGGCGGTTGCCTACACCACCATCGACGAGTTCGCTCTGGTGCGCGAGGCGCTGCGCAAGGCAGAAACGGTAGCCGCGCGCATCCAGGATACGCTGGCCACCGCCTGGACGCACCACCTGCACATTCTTGACTGTGCCTTTCAAGGAGCGTACGACGACGGTCTGGCCCATGCTGCGATGCTCCAATCGGCCGGTACCCAGGTGCAAGATGCGATGCTGCTGGGCCATGGCCTCTCGTACGAAGCCGCACTGCGCCACGAACTGGGGCATCCGCCCGCTCAGGTGGTGGCTACGGCGGAGGCAGCCCGGCATGCGCTGGAAGGTGCGGTACAGGTGGCCGGCTACCCCTACGTGGCCGCGCTGCGGGCAGAGGCCAGCGCGCACATCCGGGCCGGCGCGTGGGCCGATGCGGAGCGCGCCATCACCCGCGGAGCAGACCGCCTTTCGGACGTCGCCACCGGGGAACTAATCATGGGGCTGGAGCAGGCCCGCCTCCATATGGCCCGCACCGACTGGGATGGGGCGGCAGCTGTGCTGAGCGACCTCACGACGCGGCTGCCCTATCGCGAAAGCCGCCTGCTGGCCTGTCGCCTGCAGCTTGCGGAAGCGCTCCTGCATCGCCAGCTGTTTGCCTATGAGCAGGCACGCGATGCGGCTGCCCAGGCCCTGCGGCAAGCCCGCCGCACAGGGCATCAGGTGTTTGAGCTGCGCGCGCTGCTGTCCCTGCTTCATACCGCTGTGCTGCAGTCTGATCTGGCAGGCGCTGAGGAGGTGCTTGAGGCGATTACCCCGCACCGCGCCCTGCTGCGCCTTGTGCCCCTGGCGGCCAACTGGTTCCGTATTCGCGGCCGCCTGGCCGATGTGCAAGGCCACGTAGCGGAGGCTACCGTGTGGCACCGGCAGGCGCTTGTGGCCGCCGAGGCCATAGGTGACGCCCCTACCGCCGCCCGGCAACGATTGGCGCTTGCCTGCCATGCCCCCGCAGAAGCCCACGCGCTGCTGGACGATGCCGCCGCGCAGTTCGATGCGCTGGCCATTCCTCACCTTCCGGAAGCCATCGCGGAGATGCGGTCCGAGCGCCATGCCTCAGGCGACGAGCCCGTCTGGGACGCTACCCTGGCAGACGACCTGTTCCGGGCAGCGCTCTCCCCGGTCCTCATCGCACAGCACGTAGGGCGCGCTGTGCAGCGTATCGACGACGGCCTCCAGGCGACGCTCCTCCATCACGCAGACGACGGCTGGCAAACCCTGCTGCCCACCACCGACGCGCCCACGCTCCCGCGGCGGTTCACATCGGAATCCACCGAGGAAGGAACAGCTTATTTTCTGTCGGAGGATGGCGCCCGCAGCTTCGCGGTATATCTCACGGGTCCCGACTCGGTCGTCGCAGATGCATGGGAAGCACTGGCTCCCTGGCGACCGCTCGTGTCGCTGGCATTGCAGCAGGCTACCCTCCTCGGCGACGCCCCTCCGGCCGCACACGATGCCAGCGATCGGACCGCATCCGCCGCGCTTCATACGCTGGTGGCAGGAGCGCCCGCGATGACGGCCGTGCTGGACCGTGCCGCGCGCCTCGCCCACACCCACAGCCCCGTCCTCCTCACCGGCGAGCCGGGCACCGGCAAGCGCACCCTGGCGGCCCGTATCCACCACCTCGACGCTGGCCCAGAGGCCCCCTGCATCACCGTAGACTGCACCAACATTGAGCAGGACCGCCTCGATGGTCGCCTCTTCGGCCATGGCGTGCCGGCAACGTCGGTATCATCCGCCAACAGCACCGCCTGCGCGTTTGCCCGGGCGGATGGCGGGACGCTTATGCTTCGCCAGGTGCATCTGCTCCCGCGCGACGTGCAGAAGCGGCTCGTGTACACGCTGCGGGAAGGCACCGTCCCGACGCCAGGAGCCGACGCGCCGCTTTCGGTTGATGTGCGGGTTATCGCTACCTCTACCGAGGGGCTGGAGGCGCTGCGACAACAGATGGATGAGGCATTGCTGGACCGGCTCCGCGTGCTGCATTTGCACCTGCCGCCGCTGCGCGAACGGCGCGATGACATCCCGCTGCTCGTTCGCCACCTGATGCGCGACCTCCTGCCCGCCGGTAGTCCCCTACCCACGCTCAGCGGCGCTGTGCGCTCCATTCTGCAGGACGCTCCGTGGCCGGGCAACATCCGGCAACTGCGTAACGAGATTGAGCGCGCGGTGGGCCCTCTGCGCAACGAGCCAGCCCCCATGCTGGACGTAGGCGACCTCTCGCCCAGCCTCGTTCGGGCGTCGCAAAACCGTGAGGCCGGACCGGCTACCGACACCCTCAGCTACCGCCTGCAACATGCTTCCCTGACCTTGAGCGACGCCCTCGCTGACGTTGAACGCGCCCTCATCCGTGACACCCTCGCCCGGTTTGATGGCCAGGTAGCCCCTACCGCCGACGCCCTTGGCCTCACCCGCCAGGGCCTCTACAAAAAGATTGACCGGCTCAACATTGATCTCGATCGGCTCCGCCATCCGGCCGCCGTTGCGTGACTCCTGACGTATCCACTTGATGACGCTTACCCATGTCAGACACCACTCCCGACGTTTCGCTCCAGCTCAACCATGCGTCCGTCATGACGGCCGCGCTGGATGACGCGGTAGCCTTCTATGTGGACCTCCTGGGGCTGACCCTGCGCGTCATTGAAGACGACCCCATCCGGGAAGGGCGCCAGCGCGCCATGCTCACCGACGAAGCCGGGCACGACGTCCTGGAAATCATCGAGATGCGCGAGTTGGCTCACCCGTCGGTGCCCGGCCGCGGCAGTATCCATCACCTCGGCTTTGAACTCACCACCGACGCCTACACCGCCCTCCGCTCCCGCCTCGACGCCGCCGGACACCCCTACCAGGAAACGCAGGGCCGCCTCTTCGTGCGCGACGTGGATGGCCTCGTGCTCGAAATCGAACATGACGGATCGTAGGCTCAACCGAAAGCGGCCTGCGGGCCTTTCCTCAGCGATTCTTCCGGTCAGTCCCCCGGATAGATGCGCAGGTGATTGTCGAGCTCATTGGGATCGGCCCCTTGCGGATCCACCCCACGCCTGCGCAGGAGGTTACCGCAGAGGCCAATCGCCTCCACCAGCCCTTCCGCCACGTGGTCCTGCTGAATCCCGTCCCGGATCCGCTCGATCACCGCGATCCAGTCGTCCGGCTCGACCACGGCGTTGATGCCGGTATCCCCGAGCACCTCAATGCGGTGCTCATCAATGGAGATAAAGATGAGGATGCCGGTGCGGTCTTTCGTGTTAAAGACCTCTTCTTCCACAAAGGCTTGCATGGCGCGACGGTGCACCTTGCGTGCCATCAAATCGGTGGGGGTGAGAAGGCGCTTCACGGCAGGCACGTAGGCGGTGACAACAGCGCCAAGCGTCCCGGCCGCGGTAGCCACCACCGCCACGCCCCAGCCGGCATACAGCCACGTCAGGCCCCAGCCGTCGTAGAGCTGAAACACCAGCATCACACCCACGAGCGAGAGTACACCGCAGAGGCTGGCGGCCCGCCACACGGCCTCGCCATACTGCCCGCTGTTACGCGCGATGACAGGCACGATCTCGCCCGCCGTCTGCACCTCGGCAGCCTCAACAGCCTCGGTGATCTGGCGAAGTTCGTCTTCAGAAAAATGGAGGGGCATAGCAGGGCACGCAGTGCGTGACGGGCAATGGTACGAGGGGTTACACGCCTGCTGAAGCGAACGCGTCCTGCACGATGCCTTGCGCCTCGCGGAGCAGCGCCTCTAAGTGATCTTCTCCTTTGAAGCTTTCGGCGTAAATCTTATAGATGGCCTCCGTGCCCGAGGGCCGGGCCGCAAACCAGCCGTTTTCGGTCACAACCTTGAGCCCGCCGATGGGGGCATCGTTCCCGGGCGCATTCGTAAGCTTGGCCTGAATGGTTTCACCGGCCAGTGCGTTGGCCGTAATGGCGTCAGGCGAGAGGCTCTTGAGGGCTGCTTTCTGATCGGGCGAGGCTGGCGCATCGATCCGCTTGTACACGGGCTCCGCAAACGACGCCGTCAACTCCGCATAGTGCGTCCCCGGGTCCTTGCCCGTGACGGCGGTGATTTCGGCAGCGAGGAGGTTCAGGATGATGCCGTCCTTGTCGGTCGTCCACACGGTGCCGTCCTTCCGCAGGAACGAGGCCCCCGCGCTCTCTTCTCCGCCAAACACGATGGCGCTGTTGAGCAAGTCATCCACAAACCACTTGAAGCCCACCGGCACCTCCCGCACCGTGCGGTCGAGGCTGCGCACCACGCGGTCGATCATGGAGCTGGAGACAAGCGTCTTGCCTACCTGGGCGTCGGCAGGCCAGTCGGGGCGGTGCGTGAGCAGGTACCGGATGGCCACCGCCAGGTAGTGGTTCGGATTCATCAGGCCCACGCTGGGCGTCACGATGCCGTGGCGGTCGTAGTCGGGGTCGTTGCCGAAAGCAATGTCGAACCGATCCTTCAGGTCTACCAGCCCGGCCATGGCGTAGGGCGAGGAGCAGTCCATGCGGATTTTGCCGTCTTTATCGACGCGCATAAACCGGAAGGTGGGGTCCACGTGCGGATTCACCACCTCAAGGTCCAGCCCGTAGGTCTCCGCGATGGGCTTCCAGTAGGCGATACCCGAGCCGCCCATGGGGTCGACGCCGATGGACAAGCCGGAGGCAGCGATCGCCTCCATATTGACGACTGACGACAGATCGTCGACGTACGGCTGCACGTAATCATGTGCCGCGGCTGCTTGCTCAGCCTTAGCCAGCGACACGCGCTGCACGCCGTCAAGGTTATTCTCCAGCAATGCGTTTGCGCGGTCCTCGATGCGCTGCGTGAGGGCCCCTCCTGCCGGTCCCCCGGTGGGCGGGTTGTACTTGAAGCCTCCATCCCGCGGCGGGTTGTGGGACGGGGTGATGACCACGCCATCGGCCTGCTCGCCGCTGTGGTCGCGGTTGTACGTCAGAATCGCATGGGAGATGACGGGCGTGGGCGTGTAGCCGCCGTCTTGCTGAATCACCACGTCTACACCGTTGGCCACCAGCACCTGTAGCGCCGTGGCCTGGGCCGCCGTTGACAGCGCATGCGTGTCCATCCCAAGAAACAGCGGCCCGGTCACCCCTTCGGCTGCGCGCACCTCTGCCACCGCCTGGCTCACTGCCAGAATGTGAGCCTCGTTAAAGGTCGCATCCAGCGCCGACCCGCGATGCCCCGAGGTGCCAAAGCTAACGCGCTGGGCTCGCTTCGACGGATCCGGCGTGCGGGTGTAGTACGCCGTCATTAAATCCGGGATGGGCGTCAGCAGGTCAGCAGGAGCGGGTTTGCCGGCGAGCTCGTGGAGGGCCATGGGATAGAGGGGGTCCGGTGGTGATGACGATGAAGAGGTAAGCTATGGCATGCGCCCCTCTTTCGCCAACGCCCCGGCGGCGCTCAGAGAATTGTTACAGCACCGCGCATGTCCGCGACGATCCATGAGGTGTGTTCAACCTTTGGCGTCCCGTCCCCCCACGTTACCGCCTCAATATCTCCGCACACTGTGGCCCTTCGCCTCCACCTTCGCAGTAGGCCTGCAGGCAGGCGCGAGACGCATCCCGCAGTGCATCACCTTCATGCGTATCCACGGCCACCTGTACGCAGTCCACTAACGTCACACCAAGGGTCGTCCACTGTGGCTCGGGATTCGCGATCCCGAGCGGCTCAAGATCTACCCGCAACATCCGCAGGTGGCCATGCGCGGTGAGGTAGTACAGATGCCCGTCCCGCACGTCGAAGGCGTTGGCTCCCGTACCCGCTTCCTCCAGCGGAATCGTGGCGACCGCTGTACCATCGGGCCGAAAGACGTACACCGTATGCGCCCGCGTCGAATCCACGCTGCCGCCCAGCACAAACGCGTGACCATGTGCCACAGCTACCCCGCGGATGAGCGGTTCGAGCGACTCGTCGGCATAAAATATGGGCGGGATATCACTGAACGGGATCTCGTCCGGCAGGACCTCAGGCACGTCACCGGGCAACTGCGTCGCCACGCGATGGACCTCCTCGCCCGAGCTATCAAACAAATCAATGGTATTGCTGAAGAGATAGGCATACACCGCAAGATTCTCATCAGCCGCCAGTAGCCCCAGTTGCGCCGCCGGGTCCTCGATTGGGGAGATGCTCCGACTGAGCGGATGATATGCGGTAAACGCCCCATCGACACGCTGCTTCAGCGTAATCTTTCTGCTCTCTGATTCAACTACCGCAGCCAGGAGCTGATCACCGAAAGCCGCCATCCCGAAGAATCCCCTCCCGACTTCAATCCGCTCTTCAACCTGAAGCTCCGCATCATGAACGAGAATGGACTGGTCGGTGAAACCGGCGCTGGTGTAAACCCGCCCGTCCGCGACCGCCACCTGCTGCACGGGTTGCGAGACGTCACCGATCCCTTGCCCCTGCACCTCCACGCGCTGTAGCAGGTTGCCTACTGCGGAATAGCGGTGAACCTCTGAGGTAGACTGGTTGGCTATATAGATGCGACCATCCGCAGCTACCGCTAATTGGCGCTCAGGCCCGTCCTCCCCAAGGTCTTTGCTAAAAACCACCTCCGTCGCAAGTGTGGGAAGGGGCTCCGATGGGTCGTCGAGCCCTTCGATGGGCACGTTCGTACCCGCAGCAATGAGTAACCAGAGGCCCAATAGTGATACCGGTACTGCGGGTAGGCGTCGCATATTTCGTTATGGCCGGTGGGTGACGAGACGATGGCTAACATCCGTAAGCATCGGCAGTATACCAACACCATCCACAGCAATCAACGGTGAGACCAAAAATAGATGGTGGGGAAGCCCTACACGTCGACGAAATCACCTGGCACCGGCCCTTCATGCGGAGGCGCTACGTCCACAACCGCGGCACGTCCATCCGGAGGTCGAAGAGCAGCACCTCGCTATTGGCCGTGAAGACCAGTTCGATGGCATCAGTGTCCGTTATGCCCACGCCGTCGCCCTGGCGCAGGGTCTTGCCGGCGATTTCCAGCTCCCCATCGACCACCTGCACCCACGCCCCGCGGCCTTCCTCCAGGTTATGTGTGAGCCGGTCGCCTGGACGGAGCAGACCTGCATACACGAACGCATCCGTGTTGATGGGCATGCTCTCGTCGCGGCCATCGGGCGAGACGTACAGGCGCAGCTGACCCGAACGCTCCTCTGGGCTGTACTTCTGCTGGCCATAGTAGAAATCGGTGCCGGGGCGATCGGGCACGAGCCACATCTGATAGTTGTGCTCCACCTCGTCGTGGTGATTCTCTTCTGCGTGGACCATGCCCCGGCTGCCCGCGCTGATGAGTTGCATCTCCCCTGCCGTAATGCCGGCTTTGTGGCCGAAGCTGTCCTCATGCGTGAGGGTGCCCGACACCACGTACGTCAGAATCTCTACGTCGCGATGCGGATGGGCGCCAAACCCCTCGTGCGGCTGGATGTGGTTTTCGACCATCACGCGGAGCGGTCCAAAATGCACCCAGTCCGGGTCGTTGAAGTTCGCGAACGAGAAGGTCATCCAGTTGTCGGCCCATCCGAAATCTTCAAAGCCGCGTTCGTTACTGCGGCGGATGCGGAGGGTTGGAGAAACGTTTGTTTTGGTGGGGGCCATGGGGAAATGAAAGGATATAATTGATTATGAACGATAAAGACGCCGTCCAGTCTCAATAGTTGTTACAACAAATAAATGATCTCAGGTTCTTCTCAGACGGAGCCTTGCCCCCGTAGCTGTTCCGCCTCCGCCACGTGGGTACGCCGAGCATGTGGTGGACCATGCGCCACGGGGCAGGCGACGGAGCACGGAACGCCGCGCGGGTTTTGCTCCCGATGCGTTACGCCGCGGTTCTCAACTGGTACGGCGCTCATCTTTCGCGCATAGCCACGCGGGGCAAACCAAGCCCATACCGCACGGCCACCACCCGAAAGGCAAGGACCGACACGATACCTGTCGCCTGCGCAATCAGCAACGCATCCCCTATTTCGAGCACGCCCCAGAAGATCAGTCCTCCGCTGAGGGCGGCCGTCGCGTAAAATTCTTTCTGGAAGATGAGCGGTTGACTACCAGCCAGCACGTCGCGGAGGACTCCACCAAAACAGCCGGTGATGGTCCCCAGGGCAATCGCTACACCGACGCTCATCCCGGCTTCGAGTCCGATATGCGTTCCCGTCACGGTGAAGAGGCCAAGTCCAACAGCATCAAAGAAAAAGAGCCAGCTGTCCAGCATTCTAATCCATCGGTAGACGAGCAGGGTGAATACGCATCCCGCAATGATGGATGATATGGCAAGCGCGTCTGTGAGCCAGCTCACGGGTAGATTTCCGATGAGCACATCGCGGATGGTCCCCCCTCCAATTGCTGTCACAAACGCCAGCACCAGGATCCCAAAGATATCGAACCGGCTACGGATGGCGGCCATCGCACCGGAAATGGCAAAAGCAAATGTGCCAAGCGCCTCGATGGGGAGCAGCAGTTGATCGGCGCCGGAGAGCATGGGGGTGAGTGGACTCATGAATTAATCTTCCAGTGCAAATAGCCAGTCGGTAGGCAGCCACGTGCCAACACCTGATGCCCATAGCTTTCAGGGGATCCTCCTTCCTCGTCGCGTCCGTCTCGGGCGCGACGCATAGCCGGCGCCGTCTCGGCGCCATGGCGGCACAGCGGGCGCGGGCTGGCACCGCTCTTCTTCGTCAGCCCGATGCAAGGGCAATCGCAGCAAATAGCTTCATCGGTTCGATGGCCACCCAACGCCAACGCTTCGCTACGGTGCCGCGTGCCATCACACGATGGATCCTCGATCAAGTCGAGGATGACCTGGTTGGGGTGATAAGAGGCTGAATGAGGACCAGCGGCGTTAGGAGGGCACGAGGCTGGAGGCAATTGTCGCCCAGTGGACGAACCTCCGCAAGCGACAGGGATTGACGCGCCGTCGCCCAGGCTTTCCGCTTCATAAACGGCAGGCACGCCGAAACACTCCATACCAGCTGTCGTTTGCGCACCCATTCTTTTTGCTACCCCCCACGGGTATGTCCTTCTCCCCTTTCATGCAACGGCTGGCCTTCGCCACTGCGCTCGTGTTTCTCGTGAGCGTCGTTGGGCCGTCGGTGCAGCACGTGTGCGCGCAGCTTGGCGTGGATGTCGTGTGCCCTGTGACGGGTCATGAGGCGAAGGAAGTTGATGGTGATGCCGTGCCGCCCTGTCACGAAGAACCCGACGAGGACCCTGAGGGCCCGATGATGGCCTGCTGTGATGGCTCGCTATCGCAGCTCCTCGCACCGGATGCTCTGCTGACGGATCGGCTGACGGATACTCTGCAGTTGACCGCTACGGGTGTGGTTCAGCCGTCGCTGGCTGCAGGCACGCTCGTGGCATCACACACCACATCTGCGCTTCAAGACCGCGCCCCTCCGGCGTCGGATGCTCCTCTCTTTCTTCTGAACGCCTCGTTTCTGAACTGAGGCGTCTTGTCGTTTTGCGCTCGTAAGGCCGGATCCCGCTGATCCGCTCGCCTGCGGGCGTTTTCTCGTTTCGCACCCCCTGGCCGTGGTGTGTCCATGCGCCACGGCTGTACCCCAACCCCATTCCTATCTCATGCGCTACACACTCCTTTTCTCACTCCTCGCTGCGTTTCTCATCACCGCCTGCGGTACGGATGCGCCGGACGTGGCCGACGACGAGCAGGTCATCGACATTGAAGTCACCAATCAGGGCTACGAACCCGGGCAGATCGAACTCACAGCCGGTGTGCCGACGCGCCTTGTCGTCACCCGCACAGGCGACTCAGCCTGCGCCTCGCAGCTCCAGATCCCGGAATTCGACATCGCGCCGACCGATCTGCCCCAAAATGAACCGGTCGAGTTCACCTTCACCCCCACGGCGGAAGGCGACTATGCTTTCACGTGCGGAATGGACATGCTGACCGGTACGCTCAGCGTGCATTCCTAACGTCCCCCCTCCGCCTGACCCAACTGACGCGCTATGGGCCTCACGGATCGCATCATTGCTTTTTTCCTCGACAACAAGCTCATCGCCACGCTGCTATTGCTGGCGCTTGTGGGCTGGGGCGTCGCTACCGCACCGTTTGACTGGGATATGGACCTGATTCCCCGTGATCCGGTGCCGGTGGACGCCATTCCCGACATTGGCGAAAACCAGCAGATCGTTTTCACCGAGTGGGAGGGCCGCTCGCCGCAGGACGTCGAGGATCAGATCACCTACCCGCTCACCACCGAGCTCCTCGGCCTGCCCGGCGTGGAGGCGGTGCGCTCCAGTTCGATGTTCGGCTTCTCATCGATCAACATCATCTTTGAGGAGAACATTGAGTTTTACTGGAGCCGCACGCGCATCCTGGAGAAGCTGAACGCCCTACCCGACGGCACCCTCCCCGAGGGGGTACAACCCACGCTGGGGCCGGACGCCACCGGGCTGGGGCAGATCTTCTGGTACACGCTGGAGGGCATGGACGAGGACGGCAACCCCACCGGCGGCTGGGACCTGCACGAGCTACGGTCCATCCAGGACTTTCAGGTGCGCTACGGCCTTTCCTCGGCCAAGGGTGTGGCTGAGGTGTCCAGTATCGGCGGGCATGTGCAGGAATACCAGGTGGACATCGACCCGACGCTGATGCGCGAGCAGGGCGTATCGGTGCGGGACATCGCCTCCGCCGTGCAGAAAAGCAACCGCGATGTGGGCGCGCGGACGCTGGAGATGAACCGGGCGGAGTACGTCGTGCGCGGCCGCGGGTATATCCAAAATCTGTCTGATCTGGAGGAGAGCGTGGTGGACGTCCGCGAGGGCACCACGCCGGTGCGTATCCGTGATGTGGCGCGCGTGAGTCTCGGTCCGGCGCAGCGTCGTGGGATGCTCGATAAAGCAGGCGCCGAGGCCGTGGGTGGCGTCGTGGTGGCGCGCTACGGCGAGAATCCGCTGGAAGTGATTCAGAACGTCAACGAAAAGATCGAGGAGCTGCAGGCGGGCATGCCGTCGAAGACGCTGGCGGATGGCACCGTCTCCACCGTTCAGATCGTGCCGTTCTACGACCGGACGGGGCTGATCTACGAAACCCTCGGTACGCTTGAGGAAGCGCTCTCGCTGCAGATCCTCATCACCATCATCGTGATCATGGTGATGGTGATGCACCTCCGGGCGTCGTTCATCGTGTCAGCGTTGCTGCCAGTGGCGGTGCTGATGTCGTTCATCATGATGCGCTACGTGGGCGTGGATGCCAACGTGGTGGCGCTGGCCGGTATTGCCATCTCCATCGGTACGGTGGTGGACATGGGGATCATCATGACGGAGAACATGCTCCGGCATCTGGATGAGGCGCTCGAAGGCGAATCGCTGCGGGGCGTGATCTTCGAAGCAGCCAGCGAGGTGAGTCCGGCGGTGATTACTGCCCTCACCACCACCATTGTCAGCTTCCTGCCGGTCTTCATGCTGCAGGCCTCCGAGGGGCGCCTCTTCGGGCCGCTGGCGTGGACGAAAACGTTTGTGCTGGTGGCGGCGCTGATCCTCACCATTGCCCTGATTCCGCCGTTCGCGCACTGGCTCTTCACCCGAACGATGGGTGCGGATCGCTGGCAGATTCTGCGGAACGGCGCGCTTGTGATTGCCGGCCTCGCACTCCTCTTCTACATGCCGTGGGCTGGACTTGTGCTGCTGGGGCTCGGTATCCTCAACCTTGCGGTGCAGTTCGCCGATCAGCAGACGGTCGTGCCACCGGAGCAACTCCGGAGGTGGCATCCGTGGCTGGCCGTAGGCATCATCGTGCTCGGCATCAGCTGGCTGCTGGCGGATCTGTGGCTCCCCCTCGGCCCGGAAAATCCGATCGTTGCGAGCGCGCTGTTTGTGATCCTGGCCGTGGTCATCGTCCTCGGCTCCTTCCTCATCTTCCAGCACTACTACGAGCCAATGCTCCGCTATTTTCTGGAGCACAAGGCGCTGTTTCTGAGCATCCCGCTCGTGCTGCTGTTTGTAGCGCTCCTGAGTTGGCGCGGGTTCGATAGCACGATGCAGCCGGTCTCGTGGCCGCTGCAGCAGGTGGGCGTCGACGTTACCGAAACCGGCCCCTGGCAGGCGGCCTCTGATCGCTTCCCCGGGCTCGACCGCGAGTTCATGCCCACGCTCGACGAGGGCTCCTTCCTGCTGATGCCGACGACGATGCCGCACGCCGGCATGGAAGAAGCGGTGGAGCAGGTGCGCATCATGGATATGCGCGTGGCCTCCATCCCCGAGGTGGAAACCGTGGTCGGCAAGATCGGCCGCGTGGAGTCGGCCCTCGACCCCGCGCCCACCTCCATGTTCGAAAATGTGATTCAGTACAAGAGCGAGTACAAGACGGACGAGCGCGGCCGGCGCGTGCGCTTCGCGGTCGACAACGACGGCAGTTTCAAGCGCGATGAGGCGGACGACCTGATTCCCGATCGCCGCGGCCGCTACTACCGGCAATGGCGCGACCATATCCAGTCGTCTGACGATATATGGCAGGAGATTCTGCAGGCTGCCGACATGCCGGGCGTCACCTCGGCCCCACGCCTGCAGCCCATCGAGACCCGCCTCGTGATGCTTCAGACGGGCATGCGCGCCAATATCGGCGTGCAGGTGTTCGGCCCTGACATCGACACGATCGACGAGGTGTCGATTGCGCTGGAGGATATCCTGCGCGGCGTGGATGGCATCCGCTCCGGCTCCGTCTATGCCGACCGCATGGCTGGCAAGCCGTACATCGAGCTGGACATCAACCGGCAGGCGATCGCGCGGCACGGGCTCACCATCGACGATGTGCAGGAGGTGATCTCCATTGCCATCGGCGGGCGCACGCTCACCACCACCGTGGAGGGACGCGAGCGGTATCCCGTGCGGGTGCGATACGCCCGCGAGACGCGCAACACACCCGAGATGATCGCCCGCATCCTCGTGCCCGCCGCGGACGGCACGCAGATCCCGCTCGGGCAGCTCGTCGACATTGCGTACGTCGAGGGCCCGATGAACATCCGAAGCGAGGACACCTTCCCCGTCAATTACGTGACGTTCGACAACGTGCCGGGCACCTCGTCTGTGGAGGCCGCGGAGAACGCGCGCGACGCCATTGCCGAGGCCCGCGCGAACGGTCAGCTACAGGTGCCCGACGGGGTGACGTTCCGCCTTGCGGGGGAGTTTGAGGATCAGCAGCGAGCCTCCGAGCGCCTCGCGCTCATCATCCCGATTACGCTGCTCATCATCTTCCTGCTGATCTACTTCCAGTTCCGCAGCACCACCACGGCGCTGATCATCCTCTCGGCGATCGCGCTGGCGTGGACCGGCGGGTTTATCCTGCTCTGGCTCTACGGGCAGGACTGGTTCCTCAACTTCGCTATCCTCGGCACCGAGCTGCAGGGGCTGTTTCAGGTGGAGGCAATCAACCTGAGCGTGGCCGTCTGGGTGGGCTTCCTGGCCCTCTTCGGGATTGCCGTGGACAACAGCGTGGTGCTGGCTACCTACCTGAAGCAGCTCTTTGATCGCGACGACCCCACCACGCTGGCCGAGTTGCGCGAGACGGTCGTCACCGCCGGGATGCGCCGCGTGCGCCCCTGCCTGATGACGACCGGCACCACCCTCCTCGCCCTCCTCCCCATCCTCACCGCACCCGGCAAGGGCGGCGAGATCATGGTGCCCATGGCCGTGCCCATTTTCGGAGGGATGCTCGTCCAGGTGCTCTCCCTCTTCCTCGTCCCCGTGCTGTACGCTCTGTGGAAGGAGTGGCAGCTGAACAATTTGGAGGAGGCCACGACATGAACATGATGACGTTTATCGACATGCTTGACCGACCAGCAACCGAACGTGTGTCTTCCCCGGGCCTTGAAGCGTCGGGCGCCCGGACGAAGGGAAGAAAGGAGCGCCCGAAATCAATCATGTGTGAGCCCGACGCAAGGAGGGCGAGTTCGATTGATTTCAGCGACGAGCAGCCCTTCGTCAGCCCGAGGCTTCTCAGCCGTGATTTTTTTGGTTCGTTTTTTTATCCAGAAAAAAATGAACGATGGATCATAGGAGTGCTGACCCTGCTGTTGCTAATCTCGACTGCGCTCCTACTCCCCCTGAACACCCACGCTCAGGACACGCTCCCCTTCGAGGACCTGATGGAGCAACCGGATCCGGCGGTGCTGGCGCCGCTTGAAGGATACCTCGAAATGGCCTCGGAGCAAAATCCGGGGCTTCGAGCGACCTTTCAGGAGTACCGGGCGCAGACCCACGTTGGAACGCAGGTCGGATCGCTGCCTGATCCTGAGCTCTCGCTGAGCTTCTTCGCCAATCCGCCCGATCAGGCTGGAAGCATCCCGGGTCGGCTATCGGGTTCGGTAATGCAGCGCGTGCCGTGGTTCGGGACGCTAAGCACGCGCCGCAGCGAGCAGGATCACCGAGCAGACGCAAAGCGGCTCGAACTGGAGCAGGAATGGCTCGACCTGATGGCGGAGGTGCATCAGCGATATTTCGCCTATTTCCGCATCCGGCAGAGCATCCGGTTTATGGAGCGCCACATCGAGCTCCTGGATGACCTGGAGCCGGTAGTCCGAACGCGGTATGAGACCGCTCGCGCGAGTGGCGGGCAGGTGGATCTGCTACGCATCGAGATGGAGCAGGAAGAGATCCAGACAGACATTGCCGACTTGCGCCACATGGGGCGGCACCTGCAAGCCGAGTTTAACGAGTTGCTAAACCGTGACGCGCGCGCGGAGATTGCGCTGCCGGATGGATTGCCCATGGCGGATTTGCACTACGCGGGAATGCACGACCATTCGTCTGACGAGGACCTGATGGAGATCATCCGGGACGCTAACCCCGGGCTGGCCGCCTATGAGAAGCAACAGGCCGCTGAGCGGGATGCCATCCGCCTCTCCCAGCTTGAAGGACGGCCCAGCTTCGGGGTTGGCCTGCAGGTGATGGGCCGCGACCACACCTTCATGCGCATGATGCCAGAGATGAATGAGAGCATCACAGCCCTGGCCAGCATCCAGATCCCCATCTTCCGCGGCAAATATCGGGCGCAGCGGGAAGAAGCTGAAGCCCGAATGGAAGCGACCCGGCTTCGCCAGCAACAACAAACGAACGAACTGGCCTCTCAGCTGGAGTCCTATCTGCACACCTACCACGACGCCACGCGCCGCATCGAGCTAAACAGAAACCGGCAGATCCCGCGCGCCGATCAGGCCGTGCAGGTGCTGCGTGAGGACTATAGCGCCGGCCGCACGCCCTTCGATGAGGTGATCCGCATGCAACGCCAGATGCTGGATTACGGCATCGCTCTCATCGAGGCACAGGTCAAGCAGCACCAGGCCCGCGCCAATATCGAGGCCCTGCTGGCCCAGCCGCCAGCCGGCCATGACCTGCGACTTACTGACCGATAGCCTGCCTTTAGACCCATGGATCAACGTGCATACACCGCTGGCCGGCGTGGCGCCCTCGTGCAAGCAATACCCCCTCGTCGCAGCCGTCTCGGCTGCGATGCAAACACCGGGGTCCCCCTACCGGCTGCACATGACTATAGAGCTATGCACAACCGGACAGCACTACCATTGCGGCCCAAAGATGCCCATATCTGTAGCCGGGACGGCTACGGTCTCACGTCGCGCCCGGGACGGACGCGACGAGGAAAGGGGTTTAATTGCCCCACCCTCCTAACCCACGCTTCTCGACGCTAACACCCCTGTACCCATGACTTCACGCACCCACATCTTCGGCGCCGGACTCCTGCTGGTGCTCGGCCTCGTACTCGGCCTCTGGCTGGGCTCGGGAAGCGAGTCGCCGTTAGAAGATTCGCCAGAGCAGGATGCTCACGTTCACAACGACCACAACGGCACGGCCGAGGCGAACGGCAACGGCACCACCTGGACCTGCTCCATGCACCCGGCCGTCCGCTCCGACGAGCCCGGCTCCTGCCCCATCTGCGGGATGGACCTGATTCCGGCCGCTGAGCTGGAGGACAGCGGTGACGAGGTCACGATGGTGATGACCGAAGCAGCGATGGCGCTGGCCAACGTGCAAACGACTCCAGTGCGCGTGGAGGCACCGACACGTGAGGTACAGCTTCCGGGCCGTGTGGCCGTGGACGAGCGGGGTATCACGACCGTCACCGCTCATTTCGAGGGCCGCATCCGCGATCTGTACGTCGACTTCACAGGAGCACCCATTCGTGCGGGAGAGGCGATGGCGACGATCTACTCACCCGAACTCATAAGCACGCAGCGGGAGCTGCTTCAGGCGCTGAAGCACGAAGAGCGCAGCCCATCAGCCGTGGAATCGGCCCGGCGCAAGTTGCAACTCTGGGAGCTGAGCAATGAGGAAATCCAGCGGATTGAGGCATCCGGCGAGGTGCAGGAACGCGTGAACCTGACCTCACCAGTCTCCGGCATTGTGCTTGACCGAAACGTCTCCCGAGAGGCCTACGTGCAGGAAGGTTCGGTTCTGTTTGAGGTTGCCGACCTGAGCACCGTCTGGGTCATCTTTGAGGCCTACGAGGAAGACCTGGAGTGGCTGCGCGAGGGGCAGTCGCTTGAGTTTACGATGCGCTCCAATCCCGGCAACAACCGGGAAGCCACCATCACCTACATCGACCCCGTGGTCAATCCCAACACGCGCACGGCCCGCGTCCGCGCCGAAGTGAGCAACCCCGGCGGGCGCCTCAAGCCGGAAATGCTGGTACACGGCACCGTGTCGGCCGCAGACGACGACGCCAAACACCTCGTGCCCGCCAGCGCGGTGCTCTGGACCGGCCCGCGCTCCATCCTCTACGTGCGCGTTCCAGACGCTGACACGCCGCGCTTTGAGGCGCGCGAGGTAACCCTCGGCCACCGCGCCGGTGATCAGTACGTGATCGAGGACGGTGTGGAAGAAGGCGAAGAGGTGGTAACCCACGGCGCCTTCCGCATCGACGCCGAGATGCAGCTCGCCGACCGACTCGCGATGATGAACAAAGAGCCCGGCAGCGGCGCCGTACCAGTCCACGACCACGGCAATGGGAATGACCACGACGAGCATGCCGAGCCTGACGATCACGCCGAGCATGAGTTCGCGCGGCCTTCCGACCTGACGGACGAGACGCCGGAGGCCTTTCGCGCGCAACTGACCGCGATTTACGAGACCTACCAGCAGGTGCACGCCGCGCTGGTCGCGTCGGATGAATCCGTGGCCCGTGAGGCGCTAAGCACCCTCGATGACGAACTCGCCGCCTTCGACGCCGCCGACGCGCCCAGCGAGGTTCGAGACGCCTGGGCGCACGACCGCCACGAGATGCGCACGCACCTCGAGCATCTGGATCACCTCGACGGGCTGGAGCACATCCGCCACGAGTTCAACACGCTGTCGAAAGTGCTGGCCTATAGCATCGAGCAGTTCGGGGTGGAGGGTCCGGTTTACCGGCAGTTCTGCCCAATGGCCTTCGATGGGGACGGGGCCTACTGGCTCAGTCGGGAAGAGGAAATCACTAACCCCTACCTGCCGGAGGATATGCTGCGGTGTGGGGACGTGATTGAGCAGCTGCACGAGTAGCACCACCCGCAACCGCTATCCCCCCATAAGGCCCACTGACATACTCCCACGACTAAAGATCGTGGGGTTCTTTCTCGCCCTCGAACGTGGCCTCTAAACCGATACCACTAAGCGAGCTACACACGGCGTGCGGTGCGAACCGCAAGCCTGTGGGGGATGCCATGCCCCCGACTACTGGGGCGGACCCCAGATACTTTGCTCTGATATTGATAGCACCCACACCGTCTCGATGATACTCAAAACCGCAGGCTGTGCAACGGTACTCCCTGCCAGAGGGCTTATGCCTTTCTTGGCAGTTTGGACACGTCTGCGAGGTGTAGGCTTCCGATACCGTCTCCGCGGTCATTCCGCGAAGTTCGGCTTTGTATTCGAGCATATGCCTGAACTTGGCATACGTCCACTGATGGAGCTTTTGGTTCGACTGCGCTCCGTAGTCCAAATCCTCACGGATACCCCGCACGTCGCCTATCACCAGCGTAGACACTCCTCTCTCATGGAGAGCGTCCACCAGACGGGTGGATTGCTTGTGCAGAACGTCGAGGATTTGGTTTTTGATCTTCGAGAGTTGCTTTCGCTTCGACCGCACGAGTTTCCACCAACGATTCGAGCCGCGCTTTTTGCGGTCGATTTTGGCGTCCAGCCGTGCCTTCAACTTGTTCTGGTAGCGCCGCAGACTGCGCAGGTGCCGCCCGTTGGCGATAAGCGTCTTTTCGCCGTCGTAGGTGGTCGCAAGATGGACTTCTCCGAGGTCTACGCCAGCTACCTTATCGCCCTTCGGCTGGACCTGCGCTTCGATCTTGAACTGCGCTTCGATCTTGAACTGCGCTTCGATCTTGAACTGCGCCCGAAGCTCGTACTGCTCCCCGTCTCATCCGATTTCAACGCGCTTTGGCTTTGGCCATTGCCACCGAATCACGATGGGATCACTGCCGCGCCCGTTGGAGAGACGAAGTTTCCCATCTCGGACGCGAAGGGCCGAGGACTTCCAGACCGTCTTGAAGAACCGCTTCTGTTTGTACGGCGGCTTCGCGTCTGGATAGGCTTCTCTCTTGCTCCGCCACGAAGAGAGCGCATCGTAGAAGCTGTCTGCCACGGCCTGCGCGCTCTGCGAATGCAGCCCCTCGTATCCTCGGCAGAGCCAGCGCTGCATGGCAGGCTTGGACGCCCAATGCCCCTGTCTGCGGACGAAACGCCAGTGCCATTTCGTGATCTGGCTCCACAGCACGCCCGTCCGCTCTGCTAAGCAGTCAAGCTGCTCTGCCTTTCCCAATTTGAGCTTGCGCGTCAAATACACGGCTTAATTGTTCTTCTGGTCGGCAATATACTGTTGGATCGTATCTTCGGAGATATGGCCTATCGTCTCGCAATAATAACTCCGCGTCCAAAGCGAAGGCAGACGACTTTTCAGGGACGGAAACTCTTGACGGAGACGGCGAGACGTGAGGCCCTTGAACTGCTGAACCAGATGGTGCGGCGCGAAGGTCGGGTCAGCCTTGACGAACATATGCACATGATCTGGCATGACCTCAAGGCTTTCGATCTCTATTTCAAGTTCGTCTGCTTTCTCGTGCAGCAATTCGCGCAGCCGTTCTTCAACTTCCTCTACCAGCACCTTCCGCCTGTACTTCGGGCAAAAGATGATGTGGTAGGAGACGTTGTAGACCGACGTGTTCGAGACTTTCCAGCGTTTGCTCATAATACTACCCTATACGTATGTCAACTGTATAAGGTTTCAGCATACACGACCGCGCATTCATCCAACCACTAAAGATGGTTGGCTTTCTGCGCCCTCATTCCCCGACCGACTATCGTAAAAC
>LFFM01000181.1_pt1 | contig 40873 bp, 37 predicted proteins | sample 643131 | NCBI WGS metagenome assembly LFFM01 (sample SAMN03777445, study PRJNA286221) | soda lake metagenome | biome: soda lake; feature: Kulunda steppe; material: water; isolation source: sample Tc-Br brine of Tanatar trona crystallizer | place: Russia: Kulunda steppe | collected 2011-07 | reverse complement strand
TTTGAGAGGTCGTTTTCTGGTCGTTGTCAGTGTATTATTGGCTGAACTACTTAAATTTGTGTAATATTGTGACGGCATTCACCCTCGGGGTCAAGCCCCAAGGCACTCTGCCTGCTTTCTCTGTAGAAACGGTATTCGAAAGTGATAGTCCAACAAATTGGAGCTGAATACTGAGCTTCATCAAAAAGCGAGGTGTCGCTTCTCGTTCAACAAACTCTAAGCCGATCTCGTCCAAATTGCCGTTGAGGCGGGCGTTTTCTGGTATAGACACTCAAAAAACACACCGCCTCACTCTTCATCCTTATCTGAACACCGCCCTGATCGGCGTCCCAACAATGAAGGCCTCAAGGGGCGCAACATCGATACTCACCGCCGGACAGCTGTCGAACGGGGACACGACTCGCCCGGCGATCCATCGGAGTTCACGAAATGACGGACACCTACATCGGCGCCATCGATCAGGGGACGACCGGGACCCGGTTCATGATCTTCGATCACGGCGGCCACGTCGTCGAAAGCGCCTACGAGCGACACGAACAGCACTATCCGGAACCGGGATGGGTCGAACACGACCCGATCGAGATCTGGGAGAACACCCGGGCGGTCGTCGGACGGGCACTCGAGGGAGGGGCGATCGCTCCCGACCAGCTGGCGGCGATCGGGATCACGAACCAGCGCGAGACGACCGTCGTCTGGGACGCCGAGACCGGGGTCCCGGTGTCGAACGCCATCGTCTGGCAGGACCGTCGGACGACGGATCGGATCGAGGAGCTCGAAGCCGACGGGAAGGCCGAATGGATCCGGGCGAAAACCGGACTGCAGGCGGACGCGTACTTCTCGGCGAGTAAAGTCGAGTGGATACTCGATAACGCCGACCCGATCGGCGTCGACCGCTTCCGGCCGGAGGACGTCCGCGAGCGCGCGGCGGCCGGGGAGCTACGGATGGGGACGATCGACTCGTGGTTGATCGACCGGCTGACCGGCAACCACGTGACGGACGTCACGAACGCCTCCCGGACGATGCTTTACGACATCCACGAGATGGCATGGGACCGCGAACTTCTGGCGGAGTTCGACGTCCCGCGGACGATGCTGCCCGAGGTCAGGCCATCGAGTGACGAACGCCACTACGGGACCACCGATTCCGAGGGGTTTCTGAACGCGGCGGTTCCGGTGACGGCCGCGTTGGGAGATCAACAGGCCGCACTCTTCGGACAGACCTGTTTCGATCGGGGCGACGCAAAAAACACCTACGGGACGGGCTCGTTCTATCTGATGAACACCGGCACCGAACCCGTCGAATCGGACCGGGGGCTGTTGACGACGGTCGGGTTTCAGCTGTCTGACGAACCGGTTCGGTACGCCCTCGAGGGATCGATATTCGTCACCGGCGCGGCCATCGAGTGGCTCGACGACGTCGGTCTGATCGACGATCCGGCCGAAACCGAGCGACTGGCCCGATCGGTCGACTCGACCGACGACGTGTTCGTGGTCCCGGCGTTCGCCGGACTGGGCGCGCCCCACTGGGACGGCCGCGCGAGGGGGACCATCGTCGGGCTCACCCGGGGGACGCGACGCGAACACATCGTCCGGGCCACGCTCGAGGCGATCGCCTACCGGACGCGCGACATCGCGGGAGCGATTGCGGCCGACTCGGGAATCGAAACGGAAACGCTGTGGGTCGACGGCGGCGCGGTCAAAAACAGCTTTCTCTGTCAGCTGCAGGCCGACATCGTCCAGTGCCCGATCGCGCGCCCGGTCGTCGACGAGACGACCGCACTCGGTGCCGCGTACGCGGCCGGTCTGGCGGTCGGGTACTGGGACGACCTCGATGAGTTGCGATCGAACCGCCGGATCGACAGGGTGTTCGAACCGGCCATCGAGCGAGCCGAAGCCGAACGGATGCACACACGATGGGGGGACGCGGTGGAACGGTCGCTCGATTGGGCCGGGAGCGAGGGGAGGGACACGGCGTGAGTTCCGACACGGACGTCCTCGTGATCGGCGGGGGCGCCACCGGGGCCGGCGTGGCCCGCGATCTCTCGCTTCGCGGCGTCGACGTAACGCTCGTCGACCGGCAGGGTCTCTGTGGTGGGACGTCGGGTCGGTCCCACGGCGTGCTCCACAGCGGCGCGCGGTACGCCGAATCGGATCCCGTCGGAGCGTCGGAGTGTATCGCCGAAAACCGTATCTTGCGGTCTATCGCGGGGGAGTGCGTCCGCGATACCGGCGGGCTGTTCGTGCAGCTGTCCCGTGACGATCCGGCGTATTTCGATCGGAAATACGACGCCTGTCGGGCGGCCGACATCGATGCGGAGCTTCTGGACGGCGACGAAATCGTGCGCTCGGTTCCGGGTCTTTCGGCCGACGTGACACGGGCAATGGGCGTCCCGGACGGTGTCGTGAACCCCTCACGGCTGATCGCCGCGAACGCCGCCGACGCCGAGCGGAACGGGGCGACGATCCGTCCGAACGGCCCGGTAACGGATCTGACCGTCCGGAACGGCCGTATCGCGGCTGTCCGGCTCGGCGGGAACGCGCCCGAGCGGATCGAACCGGAGTACGTGGTCAACGCCGCGGGCGCGTGGGCCGGGACGATCGCGTCGATGGCGGGGCTCGACCTGGAGATGGCTCCGACGCGCGGCGTCATGGTCTCGGTGCGATACGGCGGGCTTGATCCGGTGTTGAACCGCTGTCGGGAGCCGGCGGACGGCGATATCGTCGTGCCACAGCCCGATCGGGCGGTGCTCGGGACAACGAGCGTGCCGGTGTCGGACCCGGAGACGTACGAACGCGCCGACTGGGAGATCGAGACCTGCATCGAGGAGTGTGCCGCGATGCTCCCGGTCGTGGCGAACGCCGAGATCGAACGCGTGTGGTGGGGCGTCCGACCCCTGTACGCGCCCGACGAGGACGGAACGGGTCGACGAGGGATCTCCCGTGGGTTTCAGCTGCTCGATCACACGGACCGCGTCGAGAACGTCGTCAGCATCGTCGGCGGGAAGCTGACGACCTACCGACGGATGGCTGAGGCGACCGCCGATCTCGTCTGTGACAGACTCGGCGTCGCCGCGTCGTGTGAGACGGCCGACCGCCGGCTCCCGGGCGCCGATAGCCCGGCGACGCTCGAACGATATATCGAGGCGTACGACGTCCGAGGGGAGACGGGAAAGGGCGACGACCGATCGGCCGACGGAGAGGGGACGAACGATCGATAGCCCGATCGTTACTCACTCGCCGTCGTAGAGCCGCTCGCCGACCCGTTCCGGCAGTCCGACCGCTTCGATCTCCTCGTTGACACGGTCGATGTCGTACGACACTCGCCGTCGATCGACTTCGTCGGTCGCCGTATCGAGGACCGCGTAGGCGGCTCTCGGATCGCCGTCCCTCGGTTGGCCGACGCTGCCCGGGTTGAGTACGAGCCGCCCGTCCACCCGGGCTTCGTGCTGAATGTGGGTGTGTCCGAGCACGACCCCGTCGTACTCGTCGAGATACGGTCGGAGGTTCGAAAACTGCCTCGGGTAGACGTAGGCGTCGATCCGTTCGGGATGGGAGTGCACCAAAAGATACCGCCCGTCGGCGAACGTCGCCCGCTCCGGAAGCGCCGCGAGCCATTCTCGCTGTCCCTCGGAGAGCTCCCGTTTGGCGTGTTCCAGTCCGGCTTCAGCCATTCGGTTTGCGGCGTATCGGTGCGGCGTCTCGACGGTCCGATCGTGGTTCCCCTGGACGGTAACCGACGCGAGCTCTCGGATCCGCTCGAGACAGGCCCGGGGCCAGGGGTTGTAACCGACGATATCGCCCACACAGACGACCGAGTCGACGTCGGGCATGTCGTCCAACACCGCCTCCAGCGCCGGGAGGTTCGCGTGGATGTCCGAAACGAGGCCGATTCGCATACCGACGGGTTCGAGCGCCGACAAGGAAACTGTGGTGTTCGACCGGATCGCACGTCTCGAACGGCTCACCTGTCGCCGCCGACGATATCGAGCACCGCCCGGAGGTCGTGGATCTCGTGGTCCGCAAGCTCCCCTCGGGCGTCGGCTCCGTAGGCGACGGTCTCGATACCGAGCGCCGCGGCGCCCACGATATCGTGGTCGTATCTGTCCCCGATCATGACCGTCCGGGTCGGGTCGGCATCGAGCGCCTCGAGTGCGTCCCGGAACATCCGCGCGTCGGGTTTCGTGTACCCGACCGCCTCGGAGGTCGTCAGGTGATCGAAGCGGTCCCGGATCCCGAAGGTCCCGAGTATGCGGTGGGCCTCGGGGGTATCGATATCCGAGACGATCGCGAGATCGAAGCCCCCGTTGGACAGGGCCTCGATCGTCCCGACGGCGTGTTCTTTCGGGCGGAGTTCGGCTTCGACCGCCGCTTCGAGCCGCGTATCCCAACCCGAGGGTGGCTCACCGTCGAAAAGCGCCGCGGTCGCCTTCGCGTAGCCGTCCCGTGCGAGCCGGTACTCGTTGCCCTCGCGGCTCCGGAAATGCTCTCCGAGCACCGTTTTCCACTGATCGAGGGCCTCGTCCGGATCGATGTCGATGTCGGCCGCAAGTTCGTCGACGAACGCCGCGTAACCGGCCCGGATCGAGGCCAGTTCGACGATCACGCCGCCGATGTCCCACAGAACTGCCCGGTCCGTCGGTGCCGTCATGTTCTCGAGCACGATCGCCGGACACTCAACCGTTCGTGTTCGGTCCGGCCGCGGGGCCCCGCCGAGGGGTATAAGACGCCAGGACACACAGAAACCCTGTGAGTCTCTTTGAGACGCTCGCCGACCCCGAAGACAGCGACGCGGTTCGAGCCGTATCGCTCGTCTTTGCGGGGATCGAGCGCGACCTCAACGGAGCGGTGCGGGCCCACTGTGAGGCGCTCGGGATCGAACCGCCGGCGGAAGGACCGCCCGCCGAAGCGCGGGCCGAGGAGCTCGCCGAACTGGTGGGCCACCACGTCTCCGGCGATCTCTGGTCGTACTTCGCTTCGGAACAAGCGTCGGAGGAGCTGAAAAACGCCGAGTCGGTACGGGCCTTCGCCGGACAGAGCGACGCGGAGTGGCAGGCGAGCCTCGAACGGCTCGCGAAGGCGGCCCCCGAAGACGTCGAGGGATCGGTTCGCGAACGGGCCGACGCCGTCGTCCGTGAGGAGTTCGGACTCGATCTCGAAACGTTCGAATCGCGGATCGTCGGGTGGAGCCCCGAGCGGACGCTCCGCGAGGCGCTTCGGGGACGGGTCGACGCCGATATCGAACGACTCAGGCTGGCGACGGCGGCGCTCGAGCGATCGAAGGGAGAGGAGTGATGCCGTACAGTCGCCGACGTTCGGCGATCCGACAGTCTCAATCGGGCGATCCGATCGCGTGCAGTCGACCGCCCTCGTCTCCGATGAAAACCGTCCCCTCGACGACCGTCGGCGCGGCCCCGAGAGTCTCTCCAGTCCCGAAGCGCCACCGGCTGTCGCCGGAGTCGAGCGCGAACGACGCGATCCCCTCCTCGCCGACCCCGACGTAGACGGCGTCCGCGATCGTCGCGGGGGTCGTCACGGCGCCTTCCGTTTCGGCTCGCCATCGCTCGGCCCCGGTGTCGGGATCGACAGCGTACAGTCCGCCGTCCTCGGCCTCGCGACCGACGTAGACGGCGTCGCCCACCGCGGGCGTCGTCGCGATCGAACCGGTCTCGAAGCGCCATCGCTCGGCCCCGGTGTCGGGATCGAGCGCGTACATCCGACCGTCGTTGCCCCCGACGTAGACGGCGTCGCCGACTGAGGGCGCCGAGAGCACCGGCCGGTCGGTTTCGAACCGCCACCGCTCGGTGCCGTCGGCCGCGTCGATCGCGTAGACGGCCGAGTCCCAGCCGCCGACGTACACCGTCCCGTCGGCGATCGCCGGCGACGAGACGACTCGATAGTCCGTCGCGAACGACCACCGTTCGGTCCCATCCGCCGCCCCGATCGCGTATACCTGCCCCTCCGTCGCCCGGCTCGCGACGTACACGACGCCGTCGGCGACTGCCGGCGACGCGTCGATCGAGCCGTTCGCCTCGAAGGTCCACCGTTCGGTTCCCCCGGTCGCGTCGACCGCGTAGAGTCGATCGCCACGGCTTCCGACGTAGACTGTTCCGTCGACGACCGCCGGGGACGAGAAGATACGCCCCTTCGTCTCGAACGACCACAGGCGCTCGCCGTCGACCGCATCGATCGCGTACAGCGTGTTTCCGCCGCCGAAGTAGACGGCTCCGTCGACGACCGCCGGCGAGGACCGAACGGGGCCGTCGGCGTCGTACGTCCAGCCTCCGCCCGGTTCGTCCGGCCCGGTGACGTCCGCAACGCGTCCCGTGTTTTCGGTGTCGTATTGGAACATGGTCGCCCCGCCGATCGACGGATCGAGGGGATCGCCCCGGACCGGGGCGTCGTTCCCGTCGCCTCCGAGACAGCCCGCAAGCGACGACGAAACTCCGGCGAGCATCGCTCGCCGCGTCGTCGCCCCTCGTCCGATCCGGGACCCGGAGTTCACAGCGGGTCTCGGGGTCCGGTCGTTATAAGCGCTCGGCGAGATTCGGGACTGACGCGACGATCCGAAACACGGCCGACAACGGCGCCGAGCGACGAGTTCGACCGTTCCCACGGGACCCGCGCCGTTTCAATACCCTTTTGCCGCCGCGTCCAGTTTTGACCGGTATGGCAGACTTTCAGGTCATCGTCGGCGACGACGACGGGGCCACCTACTCGTTCGAGGTGGACGGACAGGACGCGAACCGGTTCATCGGCCGATCGATCGGCGAGACCGTCGACGGTGCGGCCGTCGGTCTCTCCGGGTACGAAATCGAGATCACCGGCGGCTCGGACCGGGCCGGCAGACCGATGCACGGGCAGGTGTCCGGCTCGGCGACGAAGGCTATCCTCTCGACCGGCGGCGTCGGGTTCGAGCCCACGGTCGAGGGCGAGCGGAAACGGATCACGGTTCGCGGCGCCGAGGTCTCCGAGGAGACCCGCCAGATCAACGCGAAGATCGCGACCCGCGGCGAACAGTCCGTCGAGGAGCTACTCGGCGAAGGCGACGAGGACGACGAGTAACCCCGTCGATGAGCGAGGACCGCCCTCCGAGCGCCCTGTACGAGGCGTTCCTTCGCGGCGAACGCCCGGAGGACGTCCTCGTCTATCTCCACGAGGAGGGCGTCGGATCGATGGACGATCTCCTCGAGATCGGCGCCCGCGTCGACGACGGCGTCGTGTTGGTGTTGCCGGGCGAGGAGGGGCGATCGGCGTTCCAACGGGCGACCGGACTCGACGCGATGCAGTTCGCCGGCATGGCGATGGAAACCGACGGCGCGATCGACGACGACTGTACGGGCGGCGTCTGTCCCGAGGCGGCGGCCGGGCCGGACGAGGAACACTACGCCAAGTTCGTCTTCGCGTTCGTCGAGGAAAGAAACGAGTCCGTCGGCGGTCTCTACGCCGAGGGCGACGTCGTTCACGGCTATGCGGCCTGTGCGTGCGGGACGACGTATTCTGAAAAGCGCGTTCTCGAGAGCTGAATGGTGGATGGGTCGGTCTGTTTTCGAACCGTCGTGCCGAGCGGTAGCTGCGTCGTCGGTCGGCTGTCGTTCGTTCCGTCGTCGATCCCCGTCTCTGAACTGTTCGTTTCTCGGGGCCCCAGATCGGGGAAACGACAGTACCGTGGCCGAATCGCCACGCCGTCTCGAGTTACCGGAGCGTCTCGGCCAGGGCGTCGGCGATGTGGGCGCCGATCCCGCCCTTTTCGCCCTCCCGAACCGTGACGTCGTCGGGACCGACGAGGAGAACCCGGGTTCGTTCCGAACCCATGACGCTGGCGTCGTTGGCGACCACGAACGCCAGCCCGGCCCGTTCGAGCGTCTCCCTTGCACGCGCCGTCATCGACTCGTCGTCGCCGCTCGTCTCGAGTTTGAACCCGACGATCGGGAGGTCGGGGTGTTCCCCGCGGATCGTATCGATGAGCTTCGGCGTCGGCTCCAGTTCGAGCGTCAGTTTTCCGCCGGATCGGATCTTCTCGGACGCGGGCTCGACGGTGTAATCTCCGATCGCGGCCGCGCTCACGAGCGCGGCCGCCCCGTCGGCGACCGACTCGACCGCCTCCAGCATCTCCGAAGCGCTCTCGACTCGACGGACGTCCGCGTACGGGACGTCATCGCCGTCGTGGACGAGCGTCACGTCCGCCCCTCTGACGTAGCAGGCCTTCGCGACGGCGCGGCCGGTCCGGCCGGAGGCCCGGTTCGTTAGCACCCGGACCGGGTCGATCGACTCGCTCGTCGGGCCGCTCGTCACGACGACGTGTCGGCCGGCAAGGGGTCGGTCGCCGGCGGCTCGGGCGACATCGAGTACGATCGCCTCTTCGCTCGCGATTTTGGCTTTCCCCTCCTCGATCCGCGGCTCGACGAAACCGATACCCCACGACTCGAGGCGTTCGATCGCCTCGAGAACGCCCGGGTGATCGTACATCGGCTCGTGCATCGCCGGCGCGACGACGATCGGAACCCCGGCACCGAGCGCCGTCGTCGCCGTCGTCGTGACGGGCGTATCGTCGACCGCGGCGGCGACCTTCCCGATCGTGTTGGCGGTCGCGGGCGCGAGCAGGAGGACGTCCGCCCACCCGTCGTAACCGCACAGCTCGACGTGTTCGACCGCTCCCGTGATTTCGGTGACGACGGGCCGTTCCGTCGCGAACTCGAGCGACCACGGATGGATGATCCCCTGAGCCGAGCCGCTCATCACCGCCCGAACCTCGGCGCCCCGTCGTCGGAGTTCGTGGGCCAACTCGACTGTCTTGACCGCCGCGATGGATCCCGAAACGCCCAACACGACGTTTGTGCCCGCGAGCATCGGCGGAGCTTCGACGCGGCAATATAAAAACCATCGTGGCTTGCCCGGTCGGGCTACCCGGTTTCGATTCGCAGGTCCACCTCGCGTGTCTCGCCCTCGAGGTCAGTCACGACGCGTCTGACGATCCGTTCGGCCTCGGTCCTGATCTTCGGCTTGATCCGCTCTATGACCCACCCGAGGGAGACGAACCGCGGCAGATCGACGATCCCGTCGTCGGCCGAGCCGGGCGCGTACTCGACGACGAGCGTGACCTCCGTTTCCGGTCGCCCGCCCCGATCGGCGGTGTCCGAGTCCTCGGCCGCGGACGCCGTCTCGACTGGCTCGATGAGCCACCGACCGGCGGCGTCGATGTCCTTTATCAGACGCCACTCGATCCGGCGGGGCGGATCGACCTCGACGACCTCCGAACGGGTCGTATACCGCAGCTTCCACCAGGCGAACCCGAGTTCGTACTCCGTCCCGGGACCGCCGTCGCCGAACTGTCTGACGGAGCGGAGATGCTCGGAGTAACTCGCATACCCGCGGAACTCGAGGAGGAACTCGTAAACCGCTTCCGGAGGCAAGTAGACGGTCGTACTCACTTCGACCCTGTTCACACGTTTCGATTGGACGGAAACGCCCTAAGCGTTCCCCCCGCGGCCCTCCGGTCGGGGTGGTGTCGCTACGCGCCGTGGCCGGGGACGGTGACCGTGACGACGGTCCCGCTCGGATCGTTGCCGTCGATCGAAACGTGACCGCCCATCCGGGTGATCAGCCAGTTCACCGTCCACAGCCCGATGCCACTCCCGTGCAACAGGGGTGACTCTTCGCCGTTACGGAGGACTTCCCGCTCCATTTCCGGGATCCCGGGGCCGTCGTCGGCGACGGAGATCGCCACCTGTTCGTCGGACTTCGCGGACGATCTGATCGCTACTTCGGGCCGCCGCCCTTCGTTGTGAACGATCGCGTTCTCCAGTAGCTCTCGGACGGCGAGTCGGACGAGCTTCTCGTTGCCGCGGACCGCAACGTCCTCGATATCGAGCGCGATCTCGGCGTCCGGATACCGGTTCCGGTGTTCGTCGACGAGGCTGGAAAGCACCGGGCGGATCTCGACGCCGCCCGTGATCTCGACCCGATCGATGGCTTTTTCGAACGCTCTTACCTTCTCCGCGAGGGAGAGCAGTTCGTCGGAGCTGTCCTTGATCGCCTTCGCCTGTCTTTTCGCGCGCGCTATGGGATCCGTGACGGTTCGTTCGGCGGCCGCCCCGCCGTCCGATGGCGGCCCCGTCCGGTCGGTGGGATCGAGTTCGTCGAAATACGCCGACAGCTGGTCGGCATACCCCCCGACGACCGTGAGCTGGTTCCGGAGATTGTGCCGGAGCACCCGGTTCAGAACCATCAGTCGCTGTTCGCGCTCCCGTCGATCGGTAACGTCGCGGACGACACAGCGTATCCTCGGCCCTCCGTCCTCGGTGACCCGTTCGCCCTCGAGGCGGACCCATCGTATGCGGCCGGTCGCGGTGACGATCCGGATCTCGAGATCGAAGGCGGTGCCGGCCGTCCGACAGTCGGCGATCGATTCCCGAACCGTCCCGCGGTCGGTGGCGTGTATGTGATCGAAAAACGCCGAAAGTGTCGGTTCGAACCCCTCCTCGGCGTCGAACAGTCCCCGGGCACCGTCGGTCAAGTTGATCCCTCCCGACCCCGGATCGATCACCAGCCCACCGACGTCCGCCAACCGCTCCGTTCGTCGGATGTGGTCCCGCTCGCGTCTGAGTTCGCGCTCGCGCTCTTTCAGCTCCGTGATGTCCCGGCCTTCGGGGATCAAAAGCGTCACCGTCCCGTCTTCGTCGGTCACCGGCCGGAGCGAGAAATCGACGGTCGCGTCTCGGCCCGCACCGCGGATGACCATCTCGTCTCTGATGAACTCGCCCGCCGCCGCGCGTTCGACGGCAGTTCGGACCTGCGTCTGTAGATCCTCCCGATCGTCGAACCAGTACGTCTCCCAGAGCTTCTTCCCGAGGACCGCCTCGCGGTCGAGATCGCCGAACTCGAGCACCGTGTCGTTGGCCTCGATGAGCGTGCCGTCGGGTTCCAACAGACCCGTGAACTGGAACGTGTGATCGAAGATGGCCCGCAACCGCCGTTTGCTGGCGCGGAGCTTTTCGGCTCGCTCGACGCGACCGAGGGCGGTCGTCGTGTGCTCGGCGAGCGTCCGGGCGACCTCTATCAGCATCTCGTCGGTGTCGGTCGAGTCCGGGTGTCCGGCGGCGATCATCCCGTGCCTGCCGAGCGGCAGGAGAATCCCGGTTTCGAAGGAGGCATCTTCGACAACGTCCTTCGGAGTGTACCGTGTCGCCTCGCCGTCGAGAAAGATGCCGTACTCGTAGCGGTCCTTCGACAAAACCGCAGTTGGATCCCGCGATTCGAGCGCGTCCGAGACGGCAGCGACTTCGAGTCGTTCCGCGTCCGGATCGTGCAGCCAGCAACCGGCGTACGGCGTGCCGACCACCTCCGTAGCCGCCTCGACGGCGACGGCGGCGACCGCCTCTGCGGTCTCGGCTTTCTGTATCCGTTCGGTCGCCTCCTGGAGGGCTCGGATCCCGCGCTCGCGCCGTTTGCGCCGGGTCACGTCCCGAACGTTCGCCAGCACGGCCGTCTCGTCGGTTCGCGGAAGCGGCGAGACGGACATCTCGAGTGTCCGTCGCTCCCCGCCGGCGGTCTCTATCTCCAGTTCGTAGGTGTCGGGCGGCGATTCGCCCGCGAGCCGTCGCTCGTATCGCTCCCGCACGAGGTCGTGATACTCGGGTGCGACGACATCCTCGTAATGCATTTCCAACAGCTTCTCCCGCCCGTAGCCGGTGATCTCGGCGAAGCGTTCGTTGACGAACTCGTAACGGGCGTCCTGGACGACCATCACACCGTCGTTGCTCTGGTTGACGAGCGCCTCGTATCGCTCCCGTTCCTCCCTTCGAAGCTCCTCGAAGAGCTGCTGTCGCTCTATCTCGTTGCTGACCCATTTGCTCAGGAAATTGACGAACGTCACTTCCCACTCGGAGAACTCCTCGGCCGAACCGTCCGTCCCGTAAAAACAGAACGTGCCGTACACTTCGTCGTCGGTCACGACCGGCGCACCGAGATACGAGGAGATACCGTACTCGATGTTTCCGGTCCGGTTCGCCAGTTCCGGGGCCTGTCTCCCGATGTCATCGAGCACCAGCTTCTCTTCGGACGTGACGACCCGTTCGCAGTTCGTCCACTCGAGCGGCACCGATTCCCCCGGTTCGATGTCGACTTCCTCCGGACCGTCGAACGCCTCGAAGACGTACTCGTCGCCGTCGACGCGGGACAGTGTCGCGAAATCGGTGCCGAGCGTCCCCCGGACGTGAGCCAACAGGTCGTCGATCTTCCCCTCCAACGGACGTTCGCTGTCGGCGATGATATCGTACGCACGAGCGAACGCTTCCTCGCGTTTTTCGATACCGGGGCGACCGGATGGCTCCGTCCGAACTCGACCGATCCCGATGACTCGGGAGGACGGCTGGGACTGAGCCGCAGAGAGCCGCGTGAGCGAGAAATCGATCTCCGTATCCTCCGTGGCCGGGATCGGGACGGCCACCGTTGCACTCCCCGTTTCGAGGGCTCGTTCGAGACCACGGTTGAGCCGGTTTCGGGCGTCTTCGGACAACAACTCGGCCGTCGTCACCGGTTCGGCTTTCCCGTCAGTGACGCCGATACGGTCGGCGAACGACGGGTTCCAATCGAGCAGCGTCCCGGATGCGTCGAAGAGAACCGCGGCATCGTCGATCAGTTCGAGCTCCGAAGGAAGAGATACCACCGTCTCCGAGCCCCCTGTATCACTCATCTAGTCACACACGATTGACCGGCAAGTACAAAACAGTATTGAACCGACGGACGGGTTCGGCCGAGGGCGATCTCCATCGCCTCGTGCGTTCGTGGGCCGGTGTACGGAATTCACAACGCTTACCGGAAGTTCCGCAGTAGCCCCCTCTATGGACCCGCTCCGGGATCCGACCAAACGCCGATGGCTCGGCTGGGGAGCGCTCGCGGCAGTCTTTTTGCTCGTTAACGTCCATCGGCTCTCGACCGCCGTCCTCTCCGAAGAGCTGACGGCCGATTTCGGGATCACCGCGGCACAGCTCGGAACGTTACACGCCTCGTTTTTCGTCGTCTACGCGTTCGTTCAGATCCCGGCCGGCGTTCTCGCCGATCGGTACGGCCCCAGATACGTCGGCACGGTCGGCGCTTCGGTCCTCAGTCTCGGCGCGATCGCGTTCACTCTGAGCGACGGATATCTGACCGCGACGCTCTCGCGGGCGATCATCGGGCTCGGAAGCGGCGTGATCTTCGTCACCCTGCTACGGTTCTGTGCGAACTGGTATCGGGTCGACGAGTTCGCGACCATGGCGGGACTGACGGCCGGGATGGCGGCCGGCGTCGGGGCGATCATCGCGACGACGCCGCTGGCCGTCGCAGTCGGGGCGTTCGGCTGGCAGACGACGGTCCTGGGGCTCGGGCTCATCGGATTTTTGGCCGCCGGCTCCGTCTTCGTTTTTTCGAGGCGATCGCCGGAGTCCGCCGGGCTCGATCCGATAGAGGACGTCCCGGAGCAGGGTTCGGTCACGCTCTCGGAAACCGGTAACTATCTCCGAGAGCTGGCCGGCGATCTCGATCAATGGCTGCTCTCGATCGCGTTCTTTTCGACGATGGGTACCATCCTGACTGTGATCGGCCTCTGGGGGGTTCCGTATCTGGTCACCGTGTACGGCCTCGACGTGACGACGGCGTCGTATTACACGCTTCTCGGCTCCGTCGGAATGCTCGTCGGCGGACCGGGCGTCGGGTGGATCTCCGATCGGATCGGTCGCCGGTTCCTCCCGATGGCCGTCGGGTTCGGGCTGTTCGCCGCCGCGCTCGCCGTGATCCCGATCTTCGGCTCACCGCCGCTTTTCGTCGTCGCGTTCCTGTATTTCGTCATCGGCGGCTGTGTCGGGGTGACGATGCTGACGCTCGCGATCATCAAGGAACGCTATCCCGCCGAGGCCAGCGGTGTCGCGACCTCGGTCGTTAACGGGGCCGGGTTCTTCGGTGCGACCGTTCTACCGACGCTCATGGGCCTCGCCGTCGACAGATACCGGACGGGCGAGGTCGTCGCGGGGACGGCCGTCTACACCGAGTTCGGCTATCGGGTCGCCTTCGGGATCACCGCCGTCGCCGTCGGGATCGCGTTCTGTAGCGCCGTCGCCTTGACCGTCAGAGACCGGCGGCGATCCGGACCGACTGACGCGTAGCTCACGCCCCGGAACCGAGTCGGTCCGCGATCGTTCGAACGGCGTCGATCCCGTAGACATCGCCGTACAGTTCTGGGACGATCGTAACCGGTCGACCGAGGCGGTCTCTGGCCTCCTGGACGCGCCGCTGTTGGCTTTCGTACTGTGACTGACAGCGCTCACAGTCCGGGGTCGGACTCTCGAGTACCTTGTTGAGGACAGCGCGACCGACGGGGACGCCGTAGCCTTCGAGCTCGGCGAGCAGGCGCTCGCTCTCCCGAACGGCCATCGTCTCGGGGACGAGAACGATCCGGAACTCGGTCCGCTCGGGGTCGCGTAACGCGTCGCCGACGCGCTCCATCCGGGCCTGCAGCGCCTCGAGGTCGACGTCAGGTGCGTCGTCTCCCTCGGCGGTCTCACCGTCGCCACCGGTGCCGAAAAGCCCTCTGACGGAGTCCGCGAGCGTCGAAACCTGCGACCGGACCGTGATGAGTTTGCCCATCGCCGACTCCATCACGTCGGGGAGTTTGAGCAGTCGAAGCGTGTGTCCGGTCGGGGCGGTGTCGAAGACGATCCGATCGAACCGGGGATCGTCCATGTAATCGACGAAGAGGTCCATCGCCGCCGCCTCGTCGGTTCCCGGGGCGACACCGGCCTCGAGGACGTCGTCGATATCGCCGTCGTCGAGCGCGATCCCGAGATCCTCGAGCTCCTCGAGGGCGGCGCTGATCCGGCCGCGATACCGCCCGATCCGTTCGGTCGGGTCGATCTCGACCGCCCACAGATCCGTCCCCTCGAGAACGCGCGTCGGTTCCGGACCGATCTCGATGTCGAACACGTCCGACAGCGAGTGGGCCGGATCGGTCGAGACGACGAGCGTCGAGGACCCCTCACGCCCGTAGCCGAGCGCCGTCGCCGCCGCACACGTCGTCTTGCCGACACCGCCTTTGCCGCCGTAGAGTACGTACTGCGTCACAGCCACACTCGGGGGAGACAGTTGATAAAAGACACCCGTCGAGAACCGGGACGTTTGTGCCGGTCGCCGAGGTGGTATCGCCATGAGCGAAACAGAGACGCCACGAGTTGTCGTCATCGGTGCCGGCGTCGCCGGACTGACCGCCGGAACGTTCACCGCACGCGCCGGGTTCGATACGATCGTCCTCTCGGGGGGCGAGTCGATCCTCAGTCGGAACGCCCACCTTGAGAACGTCCCCGGGTTCCCGGCCGGAGTCGACGCCCGCCTCTTCGCCGACCTCCTCGCCGAACAGACCGAACGGAACGGCGCCCGGATCGAGCGCGGGACGGTGACGGGACTCGATGCCGGGAATCCGTTCACACTCGAACTCGATGGGGGGCCGTCCGAACTCCGGGCGGACTACGTGATCGTCGCCTCCTGGCCGGACGCGTCGTATCTCGGCTCGGTTCCCGGCGTCGGACTCCTCGATCGCGGATCGAAGACCTACGTCGACGTCGACGAGCGGGGACGGACCGGCGTCGAGGGGCTCTACGCCGCCGGCCGGATCGCGGAAAAGCCGCACCAGACCGTCGTCTGTGCCGGCCACGGCGCGGAGGTCGCGATCGCGCTCATCGAGGACTCCGAGATCCCCTTTTATCACGACTGGGTCGTCCCGGAGGGATACTTCACGGATCGCGGACGGGAGATACCGCCGGGCTGTGAGGAGATCGACGATGCCGAACGGAAACGACGCGAGCGCGAATCGATCGCACGGATGCAGGACGCGTTCGAGGGGCCGCATCCCGGGGAGCCGACGACGCATCCGAGCCTCGAGGACGGGTCCGGGTAGTCGGTTCGGGCGTTTCGGGCCTCCGATCGCATTCAACAGAGCACTTTTGTAGATTCTCGAGAGTGGTTGTGTTATGGAAAGCGATGCGGGCAGTGTGGTAACCGTCGAGGGTCCGATTCGGCCGGAAGAGCTCGGTGTGACGATGACACACGAACACGTCTTCATGGATATGGCCAGAGGCTGGTTTGCGGAGCCCGATTCCAGCCACAAGCGGAAGATCGCCCACGAACCGGTCAGGATGGACAACATCGGGCGTGTCCGGCAGGACATGATGGCACATAAAGACAACCTTCTGATGGACTCTTTCGAGGAGGCTGTCGAAGAGATCGAGCAGTATTATTACGCGGGCGGCGATAGCGTTGTCGACGTTACGCCGAAAAATACGGGCGGGGATCCAGAACAAGTACGAAAAGTAAGTCGGGCGACCGGCGTCCAGTTCGTCCACGGGACGGCGTTTTACATCCGATCCGCGCACCCGGATCGAATCGATTCGATGGATATCGAGGATATCGAGGACGAATTTGTCGGCGACGTCCGATCGGGTATCGACGATACCGATGTGAGAGCGGGACTCATCGGTGAGATCGGAGTGAGCGGGGAGATCTACGATGCTGAAGAGAGGGTGCTCCGTGCGGCGGCTCGAGCGTCGCTACGGACCGGAGCACCGATAAACGTCCATCCACCCGGCGGGAAACCGGACATGCCGCCCGACAACGAGATCGACGGGAGCCATGCCCGCTCGCGGTGGGCTCTGGAGATCATGGATATCTTCGATGACGAGGGGCTTCCCCCGGATCGTGTCATAATGAGTCATATGGACGCGACGCTGTTCGAGGAGGTACAGTATCAGAAACGACTCGCCGACCGAGGGGCTTTCATCGAGTTCGATATCTGGGGCAACGAAAACTACAACGCGACGTACGGTGATGGATACCCCTCGGACGGGTGGCGGATCGAAACGGTGATAGAACTGATCGAAGCGGGATACGCCGACAGACTGCTGTTTTCGCAGGATATCTGTTTCAAAGTTCTCCGACAGAAGTACGGTGGGTTCGGATACAGCCATGTCCTGGAGAATATAATACCACGGTTCCGACAGCGCGGTATCGACGCGGCGACTACGGACCAAATCATCGAGGAGAACCCGCGTCGAGCGCTCACTTTTGTCGATCCAGCGTGATCCGATCGCGCATGTGAACTGAGACGAGCGGTTTGAAAACGGTCGCTGTCCGGGAGAATAACGGATCCGGGCTACTTGATCGTGACGTGGCCGCTGTCTTTGTCGAGCGCCAGGTTCGTCGCGATCTCGGCGTTCCGGATCGCGTACTGTGCGGTCTGTCCCAGGCTGACGAGGACCTCCCGGACCCGCAGGAGGTCCTCGTTCGGCATCTCCTCGAGGTCGTTGAGGATTTCCCGCTCCCGGTTCCGGATCTCGGCGAAGGATTCCCGCGTCTCGATCGCCATGTCGTAATCGCGGTTGACTGCGGCCTGCACGCCGAGTTCGGTGAGTTCGTTCACCTGGTCGGTGAACTCCCTGATCCGGCGCATGGTCGCGCTGTCGACGTTGAGCGTGTGGCCCTCCGTTTCGAGAACGATCTCGGCGATGTCCTCGGCGTTGTCGGCGGTGAGTTCGAGGTTCTTCGCGATCGATCGGTAGCCGATGAGCGGGAACCCCGAATCCAGCCCGATCGATCGGGCGAGGTTGGGGTTCTGGTAGGCGGTGAAGATCAAGCGCAACAGGAGCACGAAGATCTTGTTCGCCTGTCGCTCGCGGTTCAGCGCGCGCTGGGCCAGATCGGGGTTCCCGTGGGCGAGCGCTTTGATCCCCTCGTTCCGCATCGTCGAGCCCGTCGATTCGAGCCGTTCGAGCAGGTTATCGAGCGTGAAGTCCTCGGGATCGACCGAACAGCGGATGGCGATCCGCTCGGGCGTCTCCTCGATGACGCCGAGCCCCATCAACTGCGTTTCGGCGTTGTAGACGGCGTTGATCTGAGAGGAGTCCAGCGTGCCGCCCTCCTCGACCTCGACGTGGATGATCCGCCGGCCGAGGACGTACTGGGCCACGATCGCGCGCTCGACCGAATCCGCGTCGAGGTTCTGCGCGTGGATGATCGCCTCGCTTTCTTCCTTTTGAACGGATTCGGGCATGACGGTGAGCGTTCCCTTGCTCCCCATCCGGAGTGACACCTCATCGCCCTTCTCGACGTCCTGTTCGCCCGCCCACTCGGCGGGTAGGGTCATCGCCAGCGTCGACGGCCCGAGCCGCTGTACCTTGCGTGTCTCCATATTTCCATTATTGTTCCCAGTGGGCTTAATATTCACTATATGCATGATAATTCGAGGGGAAACAATAATATTATATATCGCGGTCGGGGACAGACGGAACAGTGTGGGGAAAGATCACACGGACGGCTATCGTTCAAAAGACCGGGCAGAACGGGACAAAGCGATAAAAACCGGCCTCTCAGTCGTCGCCCGTCGCCGATTGCTCCGTTTCGGTTCTGGGACCGCCCGGATGGCCCTCGTGGGCGACCGCGTGCCGCAACAGCCGCTCGGAGATCGCCGGCACGTCGGCCTCGGTGACCGGACCCTGCGCTTCGATCCCCTCGACCGTGCGGGGAAACGCCCGCAGATCGTAGTGGTTCGCGATCCCGCATCGGGCGCCCTCCCCCATCGCGGTCGGGATCTGGTTGTGACCCGGCGTGACGTCGCCGACGGCGTAGACCCCGTCGACGTTCGTTCGGCCGTGGTCGTCGACCGCGATCGTCCCGTCGTCGTTCAACTCGACGCCGAGCGACTCGGCGAGTTCGGTGTTGTAATCGGAACCGTACATCGGGAACCCGCCGCGGTACTCCCGGACGGTTCCGTCCTCAAACTCGAAGGCCGACAGCCAACCGTCGTCGTCCTTCTCCAGTCCGGTGATCTCCTCGTGGACGACGTCGATCGGGTGGTTCTCCAGCATGGTCGCCGTCTCCTCGGACCACTCTGGCGCTTCGCCCCGGGTCAGAACGTCGACATCGGGCGTGAAGTTCAGCATGATCATCGCGACGTAGGCGGCCGAATCGCCGGTCCCCATCACGTAGACGGGTTCGTCGACGAACATGTAGGCGTCACAGTGGAGACACCAGTGGAGCCCCCGACCGGTCCGTGGAAGCGGCGGGTCGGGGCGTTCGTCGGAAAAGCCGGTCGCGAGGACGACGTGGTCGGTCGTCAGTTCGGTATCGCCCGCCGTCACGCGGTACCCGTCCTCGGTCGGTTCGATATCGGTGACGAACCCCTGGACATACTCCGCGCCGTACGCTTTGACCTGCTCTGTCGCCGTCGCGAGGAACTCGTTCCCGGAGACATCCTCGGTGACGCCGATGACGTTGTGTGTGTCGAGCATCATCGCGGCGCGTCCGCCGCCGCGGTTGATAACGGCGGTGTCGTGTCCGAGTCGGGTCGTGTATAGCGCCGCCGTGAGCCCGGCCGGGCCGCCGCCGACGACTGTCACTTGGTAGTGCTCCGTCATCGCTTTGATTTAGCGGGTCGAGCGGCTTAACTTCCCGGTCGGTTGTGCTACGGCGTGAAAAACCGACCGCGGAAGTCGGTCGTTTCGCTCGACGCCACGGTCGTGATAACCGGTATCATGCGGAAGGACAGGTGATATATGTGATGAGCGCGTATATCCGAGTGGACCACTTGCGCCAGGGGGACTTCCCCCTCCGTGGGACAGGGATACTATGACCAGTCGCGTATACAGACTTCATTCGACGCTGGAACTGAAACTCGACGACGTCCACGACTTTTTCGACGAATACGAACTGCCCGTCGAGATCGAGGACGTCGAGGTAACGAGACGGAACAACACGCTCATCGTGAGCGCCGTCTCCGCCGAGAACAACATCTCGAAGTACACACCGACGGCACAGTTGAAGGCGAGTATCACCGAGAACAGGCTGTACGAGACTGAGGACGGCTGGCAGGAGACGCCACCGGAGAACCAAGAAAGCGGCGCGTCCGTCGGCGACGACGACGGTCCGCAGTGGGGGAACTTCGGCGACGGCGGTCAGATGCAAGAACAGGAAGTGGAAGTGAACTCGAAGCTCGTCGAGTACGCCTGCTTCAAAGGCGACCGCGAGACGGTGCTGCAGAACACCGCGCTACAGTACCCCATGTTCGAGGTCCTGTGCGGGATCGCAAAGTACGCCGATAAAGGGACGCTCACCGCGATCGTCGCCGTGGACGGGACACTCGAGGCCATCCGAATCGTCGACGGCGAAGAGCGATCGGCCAGCGTCGAAGTCACCGACGACCCGCGGGAGCGTGAGGCCGAAAACACGGTTAACTGGCGCGACAACAAGTTCATTAGCGAATGACATCCTCCCCGTGGTGAACAGAGAGGGACTACGTCCCTCAAGCAGTCGGGCGAAGCCCGACGACGACGGGGTTTCCTCTCCGACGTGGGAGTCTCAACCGGTCTACGAGTCCCCGGAGGCAACATTCCCGTCACGATGGACGGTACTCGGGTCTGTGCGCTGTTCGTTGGGACGGTGAGAGCGTGGTGACTCCGACCAGGTGTGGTCGTCCCACTCGAACCGTGCTGGAAAACGCTGTGCGTTTTCCGCATCCCGGAAATCTTCGATTTCCGAGGACACGGGCCGTGCCATCGGCCTGACTGTCTGCTCTGTGTGCCGCTTCAGGAACGTTTCTGAGGCTGTAAGGTCGGCGTGGCCCTCAAAGCCACACGGGCAGGTGAGCGTGTCCTGATGCCGTGTCGTTCGCTCTGTCGACCCACACTGTGGACACTTTTGGCTGGTCCACGCCTCTGACCGAACTTCGACCGAGATGCCGTACTCTTCAGCGGTACACGCCAGTCGTTCGGTGAATTGCTTGAACGCCCAGAAGTTGTGCGTCTTGGCGTTCGTCTCGACCGACCAATACGTTTCGAGTACGTCGGTCAAGCCACCGATATACACCGTGTCCACGCCCTCGGCGTACAGTCGTTTCAGCAAATCCCTGCACAGTGCTTCTTGGGCGTGGTCACGCCGACGTGTCCGTGTCCGGTACAGTCGCCGGATGCGTTTACTACTGTATTGACCATCTGGCAGTTTTGACTGCAACCGGGCGATTTCTCGTGTTGTGTCACGGAATCGCCGGAACAACTCGCGGCCTTCGTACAGGTATTGCTCGCCGGTTGTGGTGGTGCAGGCAACGAGGTTGTTTGCACCAATATCCAGAGCGGCCTTGTGATCGGCCAGTGGAGTTGCCTGTGCATCGGCAGAAACAGTCACAGGCTGCGAAGCTCGGAAGGTGCTATCAGTCTCGTCGTACCACAGTTCTAATCGGCCTTGATCCTCGTAGTCTGGCCAGTTCGGGTCGCCAACGATTTCTAGTCGGAGACGGCTTTTCGGGCTGTTGTGTCTGGCTCGGAGTTCTTCACCGACGACCATCTCAAGTCGGGAGCGGTCGCTCCATTCGACACTGTATGCGTCCTTTCGGACGACGCCCTTGAGAACACGTCCGTCGTCCTCGTTACCACGGAAGCCCGGCGGGTCGGGGTGTTCCGTAACCGACGTGTTCGACTCGTCGTGATACGCCTTCTTGTTCTTGAAGAACCCGCGCCACGCTTCGGTGTTTGCCCGGCGGACTGTTTGGGCGGTTGACGCGCCGAGAACGCCTTTGTATTTGCCTTCGAAAGCGCCGGTATCGGCGTCCCACACGTCGCCTTCGAAGCCGTCTTCGTCGTTGTATCGCATAAGGCGCTGGTAGTTGATCTCGTTCCAGAGAGCGGCACACGCGTCCAACAAGTCCCGTAGCACCTGCTCTCCATTGTCAGAGAGCGGTCGCACGGCGAATGTGTTGGAACGTTTCATCAACCAATTTATGCAACGTTCGCTGGAGACTTGAACGTCAGCCATCCACAGTGAATGTAGAACACGAGCAGCCTCGTTGGAAACAGAATAAGCAGTAACACGGCGTTTGCTCATCGGAGTGTACGCGATTCACGCCCGGCCTGAAGGCTGGGATTCTCTCGCTGATTCAAGATAGCGACCGGACGCTATCCCCTCATCGCCGCGAGATAGGGGTATCTTCCCGACTCCTGAGTGCCTTTAGCCGGAGCGCCGGATAGCTGGTTTTAAATTAGTGCTCCGTGAGATTCTGTCACGATTATGTCGGTGACAGCGCTCCGATCGAAAGCGGACTTCGAGGGGAACCGATGACGGAAGAGCCGAAACCGGACGGCGGAACGGTCGATGTCGATCTCGAGTATCCCGCCTCCGAGTGGTCGGGATTTTTCAGGGATCACTTCGGCCCGTCGATGTTGTGGGCGCTCATCAGCATCGGCGGGAGCCATATCGTTCTGGGCCCGACGATGGGTGCGTTCTTCGGGCTGTTCGCCGTCTGGATCTTCGCACTCATTTATATCGCGAAATACGGCGCATGGGAGTTGGGGATCCGGTACAACTACGGCGTCGGGGGGAACCCGGTCGAGGCGTACGATCAACTCCCCGGGCCGAAAAACTGGATGCAGTGGTACAGTATCGCGGTGTTCGTTGTCGGCTACATCGCTATCACCAGCGGCGTCGGGCTGTCCAGTGCGGCGCTTCTCGCGCCGCTGCTCCCGTTGAGTGTTCCGCAAACGTTCGTCGTTCTCGTCGCCATCGCGGGCGTCCTCGTGTTCGTGGCCCGGTATAGCCTTCTGGAAAAGATACTGCTCGTGTTCACCGTGGCCCTCGGCGTGTTGCTCGTCGTCGGGGTTATCGTCGGGCCGCCTCCGGCGAGTGTGGTGACTGAAACGGCCTTCTCGGTCGATCTGAGCGGTGAACGGATCGTGATCTTCGTGGGACTGTTCGCCGCCGCCGCCGGGTTCGCTCCGACCGGCTTCAGCACCAGCGTCCTCATCGGGAGCTGGAGCATGGCGAAAGGCGAAGGGGCCGGACAGCTGCGTGAGAACGGGCTCGATCCCGAGGACGAACAGTACCACGATTACATCCGAGAGTGGATCCGGACCGGTCGCCGGGACTTCAACGTCGGATACGTCTTCAGCTTCGTGCTCGTGGCGGCGATGATCGTTCTGGCGTCGAACGTGCTCTACCCGGAGCCGATCCAGGACGACAACTTCGCGTTCGCGCTCGGACAGGTCCTCTCGGAATCGTTCGGTGAATGGTCGTTCTGGGCGATCATCGTCGGCGGGTTCGCGGCGCTGTACTCGACGGTTATCACGCTGATCGACGGCGCGTCGCGGGCGACGAGCGATATCGTTCCGATGGCCCTCGAGCGGGAGGACGTCGACACCGAGCGGATCCGACGGGGCGTCATTCTGCTGTTCGTCGTCGTCAGCAGCGCTGTCGTGCTCGCTCTCGGGAACGTCCCGGTGACGTTCGTCGTCGCGGTCGCCGCGATCCTCGCGATGACCGAGATCCTGTTTTACCCCGCCAACTGGTACGTCGTCAAGGAGAACCTCCCGGAGCCGTTCCGACCCTCGAAGAAGTGGGTGGCCTACTATCTCGTGAGTTTGCTCGTCGTCCTCGCGTTCGGCGTGATGGGCGCCGCAGAACAGTTCGATCTCGTCCCCGAACTCGTTCGGATACTGACCTGATCCGTCACAGCATCCGAGATCAGGCTTGTCGACTCGGTCTTTGCGTTTTACCAGAATGAGGCGAGAATGCCCCTTCCTCAAGGAGCGAGTATTGCGAGTGAGTAGGGAGGGGATGAATCGCCGCACAAGGTACAAACCATTAAGTAAACATATCAACAATCAATAGACAGCGATGGAGTACAGTCACCGTTACCCTGCATACCCGACACAAGAGGTAGCGGCTGAACTGGAACATCATATCGACATTCATCGCCAAGCGTACAACTACACTCTGTACGAATACGGGAACGTGGATGCCGATGACATCGGCTCCGCGTACAAACACCACTACCGACTTCCCGATTGGAAAGACGAGTTCTCCGTCTTCTCGGAGGTCAACTCGAAGGCATTACAACGAACCGTCACGCGGTTCTACCAGAACCTCGACGGACTCTCCGAACAGAAAGAGAACGGTCGAACGGTCGGGAAACTCAATTGGAAGTCACCGAGAGAGTTCCAGAGTATGACGTTTTCGCAGTCGGCTTCGAACTCAAAAACACGAGTGGCCGACACGCGACACTCTGGCTCTCCAAAATCGGAGACATCCCTATTCGCTATCACCGGGAGATCCCTGACGAAGCGGATATCAAAGAAGTCACGGTCAAGAAGGAGACAACCGGTGACTGGTTCGTCTCGTTCGGACTGGAAACTGACGAAACTGACCTACCCGAGAAGCCCGACGTGGATTCACTGAACGTGAACAATAGCGTCGGGATTGACCTCGGCATCCTGAACTACATCCACACCTCGAACGGTAAAACCGTGGACTGGCTCGACCTCGAAGACGAATACGAGCGTCTGCGCCGTGAACAACGCAAGTTGTCGCACAAAGAGCAAGGGTCGAATAACTACGAGAAACAACGCCGGGAAGTGGCGAAGGTCAATCGTCACATCCGGCGGAAGGTGCTGGACTACCAGCACAAGATTACGACATGGCTTGTCCGCGAATACGACGCCGTATTCGTCGAGGACTTGAACGTGGAGGGGATGCTGAAACAGTCGCATAATGCTCAGAACAAGCAGGATGCGGCGTGGCGACAGTTCATCACCCTTCTCGAATACAAGGCTGACCTGTATGGCTGTCACGTCAAGCAGGTTGAAGCACGAGGTACGACGACGGAATGTGCGTCGTGCGGTGTGGAGACTGCGAAGCCGATTTGGGTCAGGGAACACTCTTGCCCGAGTTGTGGGTTCGAGTGTGACCGGGATGCGAATGCGGCGATGAACGTACTGCAACGCGGTTTTTCTGAACTAGGGCTGGAATGGCCCGAATCCACGCCTGTGGAGACTGCGCTCCCTACGGACACCACTTCGGTGTCTGCAAAGCGCGTCATCGAAACAGGAAGCCCCACCCTCAACGAAGCCACAACAGTGGCTGAGTAGGGTGGGGTAGTTCACAGCTCCGCCGCGAAGGGCCGACCGGCTCGAAAAAAGCGTCCGAACGGAGATCACTCGCCCGACGCCGGGCCCAGTCGCTCGAGTGCCCGGTCGTACCAGAGCGGAGTTTCGACTTCGGTTTCGCTCATATCGTACCGGAGAGCGATCCAGACCCGCTCTCCGGTCGGTTCGTGTCTGTAGGTGACGGTCAGCTCACGGACGGTCCCGTCGGGTGACAGCGCCGCCGATGCCCGGTACTCGGCCGCCTCCTCGGCGAGTCCTGCCGGTGGCTCCGTCGCGGTGATCAGATAGCTCGTCCCTTCGTCGCCGGGCCTTCGCTGAACTGTGAGCTCCGACGAGTTCAGATACGTTCCGATCAGATCGGCGCCGTACTGACCGCTCCACTCGGTGACGGTCGGGTTCGACGAAATAGCGTATCGGTTGTACCTGACTCCGTCGGGGGCGCTGAACCGACGGTACTCCCGTCCGCCGTCGGCGAACAGATCGACCGAGAGGTTCCCATCGGCGTGGCGGTCGGAGCGGTCCTCGATCAGGAACCGGTTCTGGGCGGCGACCCGAACGTCGAGATCTCCCGGCGGTTCGATACCGTCCGCATGGGTGGGACCTTCCGATCGGACCCGGAAACCGAACGAACTGTGCTCCGCCACCGAGTCCGCGTGCGCCGAAGCCACCTCGTCGCCACCGAGGGAGTCGTTCAACGAGAGGCTACGCGGCGGTATCTGACTCGCAGTGGAGCTCTCGGCCTCATCGGTATCGCCGTCGGATCCGGTCGTCGAGTCGTCCGTCGTGCCCGTCTCGGACTCCTCGGGAGCCTCGGTTGTCGTTCCGGAGTCGATCGGATCCGTCCCCTGAGACAGATCGTCGTCCCCGAGCGAAACGGCGTCGGGAAGCGCCAACAGACCGTAGCTCGAAGAGACGAGAAACAGGGCCACGACGAGTCCGGAAACGAGGACGAACGCGAGCGATCGCAAATCGCGTCCCTCGGAAGCCAGGTCGTCCCCTCCGTCGCCGTCGCTTTCGGAAACGGTGTCGGTCGATCGGGCGTTGTATCCGCCCGAAGCGATGTCGGTTAGTTCGGTTTCGGCGGTTCCGGAGACGGGGCCAGCGCTCCCGGTCGTCTCGACCCCCGACACGGAAGACACCGCTTCGGCCGTCCGGTCTCTTTTAGGGCCCGGCGCTTCGCCCGTCTCGGCCTCGAGTGACGCCCAGTCCGTTTCGCCGAAATGAGTTCCGAACAGTTCCGACGCCCGGTCGCGGTCGAGCCCGTAGAGTGATTCGTCGCGGAGCGTTTCCGGTTCGAAGACGTCGAGGCCGCGCTCGTCGGCGATCGATCGAAGGGACTCGTCGACGGCGACGAGCGCGTCGACCGCGCGTTCGTCCGGTGTATCGACGGCGATACGGCGAGTGTTTCCATCACGTATCGCCACCACGACCCCCTCCTCGACGGTCGTCTCCCAGCCGCGGGCCGTCCATAGATCGGCGAGAAAGGCCCGCCGCTCCCCCGGCGTGAGCGTCCGATACCGGGCCGCGAACGCCTCGCGCGACGGGAGTTCCATGATAACCGTTTACATCCCGTCGTATGAAACGGTTACGTCGGCGTCATCGTCGGTCGGCGAGAGCGATCGCGGGGACGCCCGCCCGATTCGTATACCGACACAATAAATACGGTTGACGAAGAGCCAACTGGCATGAGTAACTCGACAGCGACCGACGTCGACCTCGTCGGGGAGGAGACGACGCTGAACGTCGCTCGTGCGGCGTTGTTTGCGGCACTGATGGGCGCGTTCGCGTACGTCTCGTTTCCGTACCCGCTCTCGCCCGCACCGGTGACGCTGCAGGTGCTCGGTGTCTTTCTGGCCGGGCTGTTTCTCGGCCCGGTCTGGGGTGCCGCAGGGATGGTGCTGTACCTGCTATCCGGTGCGCTCGGCGCCCCCGTCTTTTCGGGGGGCGGTGCGGGTCTCGGCGTTTTGCTCGGACCGACCGGCGGGTATCTGTTCTCGTATCCGCTAGCCGCGCTCGCGGTCGGCGCGGTCGCCCACGGTGGGATCGAACTCCGATCGCTCGCCGAGGCGTCCGGTGTCCGTCTGATCGCCGGGATGGCGCTCGGCGTCGTCGTGATCTACGGGATCGGCGTCCCGTACATGTGGTGGAACCTCGAGATGACGCTTCGGACCGCGATCTTCACCGGCGCGGTCGTGTTCGTCCCCGCAGAGGCCGCGAAGATGGCGGCGGCGATCGGGATCGTCCGAAGCGACGCGATCCGGGCCGAATGATAACCGTCCGGGATCTGGTCCACAGACGCGGTGAAACGCTCGCGCTCGACGGCGTTTCGCTGTCGATCGACGACGGCGAGTTCGTCGCGATCGTCGGGGCCAACGGCTCCGGCAAGACGACGCTGCTCCGGCATCTGAACGGGCTCCTCGAACCGGACTCCGGCTCGGTTTCGGTCGACGGAACGCCGGTATCGGAGAACCTTGTCGCCGCCCGCACCTCGATCGGCATGGTCTTTCAGAACCCCCGGGACTGTTTCGTCGCCGCGACGGTCGAGGCCGACGTCGCCTTCGGCCCCGAGAACCTCGGACTCGAACGAGCGGAGATCGATCGCCGAGTGACGGATGCGCTCGAGGCCGTTGGCATGGGGTCACACCGCGAGAGTCGGATCGATCGGCTCTCCGGCGGCCAGCAGGCACGGGTCGCGATCGCCGGAGCGCTCGCCATGGAGCCGACGCATCTCGCCTTGGACGAGCCGTTCTCCGGACTCGATTGGCCGGCCCGACAGGGGGTTCTGGAACGGCTCGACGCTCTGTCGGCCGAGGGAACGAGCGTCGTGATCGTCACCCACGATCTCCGGGGGCTCTCTGAACGGGTCGATCGGGTCGTCGGGCTCTCGGCCGGTCGCGTCGCGCTCGATTCGACGCCCGAAGCGGCCGGGGCGCGGCTCGAGTCACTCGGCGTCCGACCGTGTTGAGCTACGAACCGGGCGACTCACTCGCTCACCGTCTGGATCCGCGATCGAAGCTACTCGTCCAGGGCGGGTTCGCGGCGGCGGCCTTCGCCTACACGACGCCGAGTGGACTGGCAGTGTTGACCGTTCTCGCGCTCTGTCTGCTCTGGATCGCAAAGACCGCTCCACATCGGGCGTTGTGGGAGTTTCGGTTCGTCTTCCCGTTCCTTCTGGCCGCACCGATCCTCGATGGGTTCGCGTGGGGTGTATGGTTCGTCATCGGGGACGCGATCCCGCCGGCGCTGGCCGGATACCGCGTCCTTCTCGTGTTGCTCGTCGCCGCCGCGTACGTGCGGACGACGCCGGTTCGCGACTCGCGGGCGGCAGTGCAGTGGGCCGTCCCGGGCCGGACCGGCCAGTTCCTGGGGATGGGTGTCGCGTTCGTCTTCCGGTTTCTCCCGGTGCTTCGGAACGACATTCGCCGGATCCGGGACGGATACCGAGCGAGACTCGGCACCGAGCGATCCGTGCCCGAGCGGATGCGCCTGCTCGTCGTCGCGTCGTTCAACCGCGCCTTCGAACGCGCCGATCGGTTCTCGCTTGCCCTGCGGGCCCGCTGCTTTTCGTGGAACCCAACGCTGCCGGAGCTACATTTTTCGGCGCTCGACGTCCCGGCCACGCTGTCCGGGGTGACGCTTCTCGCCGTCGCGGTGTACAGCGTGTTTTGATCGAATCCCCTCGGAGCTTCGGCGTGTAACAAAACTTAAGCGGGTCCGATCCCCGGTATTATCGTATGCCTCCGGTGGTTCCGATACAGGCGACGGAAGACGCGACTCGCCAGACCTTCTGGCTCATATCCAACTACGAGAAAGTTCTGTTCTACTTCCTCGCGACGGTGACCGTGTTCGTCTTCGCCTACGGGACGTATCAGCGGTTCGGGCGCTACACCGACGGTACGGAAGACTGGTTCGATCGTCTCGATGATCTCCCGGGCCGGATCGCCTCGGCGGCGAAGATCGTCGCCTCGAACGAGAAACAGTTCAATCGCGATCTGGTCGGCGGCCTGATGCACGCGTTCATCCTGTGGGGTTTTCTGACGCTTCTCATCGCCACGACGATCCTGTTCATCGACGAGTGGTATCGCGTGTTCACCATCGCGATGGGCGATCGGCAGTCCTTCTGGGTCGGCGATTTCTATCTCTCCTATCAGCTCGTGACCGACGCGCTCGGGCTCCTTTTCGTCGTCGGGCTCTCGATCGCGCTGTGGCGGCGCTACGTGGTCCGGACTGAACGGCTCTGGGGCAAGCACACGAACTGGGAGGACGCGTTTCTCGTGTGGTCGCTTTTCCTCCTCGGCGTCGGCGGCTTCCTGCTCGAGGGGCTCCGTATCCTCGGTACCGGTGAACCGATCGTCTCCGTCGAACCGGTGAGCTTCGTCGGGACGGCGACGGCGCTCGGACTCGCGGGGATCGGGATGGACGCCTCTGCGGCGGCAGCGGTGTATCCGCTGGCGTGGTGGTCGCACGCGCTTTTGGCGTTTCTCTTCATCGCCGCCATCCCGTACGCCAAGCCGTTCCACATGATCTCCTCGTTTGCGAACGTCGTCACCAGAGACGAGAAGGCCGGCGCCCGCCTGCCGGGGATCCCGTCCGATCTCGACGCGACGAACGCCGAGTCGATCGACGACTTCTCCTGGAAGGAACTGCTCGATCAGGACGCCTGTACGAAGTGCGGCCGCTGTTCGTCGGTCTGTCCCGCCAAAGCGTCCGGTCGACCGCTCGATCCCCGGGACGTCATCCTCGATCTCAAGGAGTACCGACAGTCCATAGAGCGCGAGGGCGGCGAGACGAAGGAGATCGTCGCCGACGGCGGCGTCATCGACACCAAAACGATGGAGTCGTGTATGTCCTGTATGGCCTGTATGGACGCCTGCCCGGTCGAGATCGAACATCTCAAGAGCTTCACCCGCTTGAACCGCCAGCTCACCGATCAGGGCGACATCCAGTCGAGCATGCAGGAAGTCTTCCAGAACGTGATGACGAAAGGCAACACGTTCGGCGACTCTCCGGGGGCTCGCGGTGCGTGGACCGACGACCTCGAATTCGAGGTCGCGGACGCCAGAGAGACCGAGGTCGAGTATCTGTGGTACGTCGGCGATTACCCGAGCTACGACGACCGGAACAAGAAGGTCGCCCGATCGCTGGCGAGGATCTTCGAACACGCCGACGTCGAGGTCGGCATCCTCTACGACGACGAGGTCTACGACGGCAACGACATCCGTCGGGTCGGCGAGGAGTTCCTCTACATCGAGCAGGCGGGGACGCTCATCGACTCCTTCGAGGACTGTACGTTCGAGAAGATCGTCTGTACGGACCCACACTCGTACAACACGTTCAAAAACGAGTATCCCGAGGTCGACTTCGAGGAGTTCGCCGACGACCCGATGATGGAGTTCGATATCGAGGGCTTCTGGAACGAGGACGGCGACGTCGAGGTGTACCACTGGACGCAGGCCGTCGAGGAACTCGTCGAGGGAGACACGCTCGGTCTCGACGGGACCGAACTCGACTACACGGTCACGTACCACGACCCGTGTCACCTGGGTCGGTACAACGACGAGTACGAGGCGCCCCGCGAGCTCGTCCGAGCGACCGGCTGTGAGCTCCACGAGATGCCGCGAAACCGAGCGAACAGTTTCTGTTGTGGCGGTGGCGGCGGCGGGCTCTGGATGGAGATGGAGGAGGACGAAAAGCCGAGCGAGGAACGGCTCCGGGAGGCGCTCGAGGACACCGACGCCGGCCGCGAAATCGAGAAGTTCGTCGTCGCCTGTCCGATGTGCATGACGATGTACGAGGACGGCCGCAAGACCGGCGGCTTCGAGGAGGCGATCGAGATCGTCGATATCGCGGAGTTGCTCGTCGAGGCCATCGAAGCGAACGGCGCGACGGCTACCGGATCGATCGGATCCGGGGCAGGCGCGGCGCCGGCCGACGACTGAGCTTTCGACTCCCATCCCGTTCGAACGAACCACCGAACGGAGTCGGCTGCGAACGTTTATATCGGATCACGCGACCAGATCGGCCCATGCGCTGAGAAGCCACGGCCGACGTTTCGCGGGAGTGCGGTGGCGCGTCGGCCGATCGTTCACACCGCCTGTTCGCTAGATCGGTCCGCCTGGGCGAGAATGTATCCCGTCGACAGACGACCCAGCCGGGGCGTAACTGACAACACGATAGCCCGCGAGGAACAGAGCATGTTCGAGGAGATCATGCGGAAGTTCGAGGACAGTCCGAGCCAGCAGGCGGTGATTCGCCTGTTGCTCGAACGGGGATTTTCGGTCAACGACGAGGGGCGCGTCGTCTCCGGCGGGATCGAAATCCCGGATACGGGGATCGCCCGCGAGATCGACGTCGACAGACGCGTCGTCGACGCGACGACCGACGCGATCCTCGAAGACGACGAACTCCGCCGCATCTTCCAGAACATCTCCGCGATCCCTTCGTTGATGGATCTCGCGCCGGTCTTGGATCTGACCGTGCTGACGGTTCGCGTCAGCGACGCGGACGAGCCCGGTATCGTCGCGACCGTGACCGACTGCATCGCCGACAGCGGCATCTCGATCCGCCAGACGATAAGCGAGGACCCGGAGTTCACCGACGAGCCGAAACTCTACGTCATAACCGCCGAACGGCTCGATGGGGAGCTGATAAACGAGATCCGAGAACTCCCGTTCGTCCGGAAGATCGAGATCGAATAATCGCGGCGGTTCAGGTCCGTTTGGGGTTCGAGTTACCGTCTGTCGTGTCGTCTTCCGGCGGCGCGTGCCCTTCAACCGCCTCAGCTATATCGGTCTCTTTCGGGGTATCGACGTGCCACCGATCGACGGTCGTCTCGTAGTCGGCGAGTTTGTTGGACACTCGGATCTTCAGGTCGTCGTCGTTGACGTTGATCTCGAAGACGTACTCGCCGGTATCGGCGTCCGCGCGGTTGAGGTTCGCGCTGACGAGTCCGTTATCGAAGTAGTACGGGGACATCTGCGTCATGACGTTCTCGTAGACGCTTCCCTCGACTTTCCGGAGTGCCTTCCGCGTCGCCGAATCGGCCGCCCGGGCCACGTAGTTTATCGACTCGCGCCATTCGTTGACCGCTTCGGTGGGCTTTTCGAGCTGCTGATAGGATTCGGTGAGTTTCTCGCCGGCGGTTTTGAGGTCCTCGTCGGGAGCTTTGCCGGCTTTTTCCCCCTCCCCTTCGTTGATGCTGGCCTGCTCGGCGGTTTTCTGGCTGACGTCCTCACCGAGGCGTTCGTCGGCTTTCGGACGCCACTCGTCCCACTCCTCGAGCGCGCCCTCATCGATCGCGTGATCCTCGTCGGCGAGGTCTTTCAGTGCGCGGGTGATCCGTTCGCCGTGTTCGACGATCTCCCCCCAGTGTCCGCGTAGTTTGAACCCGGAGACGCTCTCCTCGACATCCATTACTGGAACGGTTGTGGCCGAGGGCTTATATGAGCTACTACCACGACGAGAGTGGTCGGCACGGGGACAGTGGCTGCTCCAACGACGGGCTTTAAGCCGTCGGCGTTCGCGATACCGGTATGGCCATCGAGGATCGCGGTGATGCGCACGTCATCACCCACGCGCTGGCGAAACATACCCTCTCGGAGCTCAGATCGGACGAAACCGGCCAGGTCGCGTTTCGCGACGGACTCATCGATCTCGGTCGGCTCTGTGGGTACGAGATCATCGACGGGATGATGGGCACGGAGTACGTTTCGATCACGACCCCACTGGCCGAGACGACCGGCGAGGTCGTCAAAGGGCTCGACGACGTCGTGATCGTGAACGTTCTGCGGGCGGCGACACCGTTCGTCGAAGGGCTGGTCAAGGCGTTCCCTCACGCACGACAGGGGGTTATCTCCGCCGGACGTAACGAGGCGGCCGGGATGAACGACGACGGGGAGTTCCCGATCACCGTCGATTACATCAAACTCCCGGAGATCAACGACGACGACACGGTCATCGTCGCCGACCCGATGCTCGCGACGGGGAGTACGATGGTCGCGGTGCTCGACGAGATATTCGAGACCGGCCGACCGGAGCGACTCGTCGTGCTGTCGGCGGTGAGTGCACCGAACGGACTGCGTCGCGTCGAGAAGGCACATCCGAGCGCGGATCTCCTGACGGTCAGTATCGACGAACGGCTCGACGCGGACGGCTACATCGTCCCGGGCGTCGGTGACGCCGGGGATCGCGCGTTCGGGACCTGAACGCCGACAGCGACCGATATACCCCTTCGCTTCGTCTGGATCCCCGTCGTGTCCGTGGATCTGTCTCCTGTCGAAACGTCAGACGCTCGGCGAACGCACTACAGTTCGATCCGATCTCGGGTCGCGCTCCGGAGCCGGTCTTCGAGCTCCTCCGCATCCGCAACCGGAACGGAAACGTCGAACACGACCCGTTCGGCGTAGTCGGCCTCGAACGTCGCGTCCGAACTCTCGAGGATTCCACGAACAGTTCCGGAGTCGTCGTAATCGACGACAGCCTCGAACTGTCGCTGTGGGCGCCGTTCGGCCGTCCCGGCGGCATCGATCGTGTCCTTTGCTGCCCGCGAGTACGCCCGGACCAGACCGCCGACACCGAGTTCGGTTCCGCCGAAGTATCGGGTAACGACGAGACAGACGTTCTCCAGATCACGTCCCTGTAAAACCGACAGCACCGGCTTGCCGGCGCTTCCGGACGGTTCGCCGTCGTCGGAGGCGTACTCCCGGAACGGGTCGGCTCGCACACGGTAGGCCGGGACGTTGTGGGTCGCGTCGTGGTGCTCTGCCTCGATCTCGTCGATGAACGCCTCCGCGTCCGTGATCGTCTCGACGGGACGGACGTAACCGATGAACTCCGAACCCTGCACGCGAAAGGCTGTGCTGGCACGCGAACTGACTGTTCGAAAGGTGTCAGACTCCGGCACGGCCGTCGTTCGGTCCGGTCCGATTTACCGGTTTCGCCGGTCGGGTCCGACGGGTGTTTATATCGTGGACAGCTACCGGTCGCCAATGGACCCAGCGACGGTCGCGACGTTCGTGGCTGCCGGGATCGCGAGCCTGTTCATGGCGTGGGCGATCGGGGCGGGATCGTCGGGTTCGACGCCGTTCGCCCCCGCCGTCGGCGCGAACGCTATCTCCGTGATGCGTGCCGGGTTTTTCGTCGGAATCCTCGGGCTGCTCGGCGCGACACTTCAGGGGGCGAACGTGACCGAGGCCGTCGGCAGAGAGCTCATCATCGGCGCGACGCTGTCGCCGATCGCCGCGATCGTCGCGCTGTCCATCGCCGCCGGGCTCGTCGCCGTGGGCGTCTTCACCGGCTATCCGATCGCGACGGCGTTCACCGTGACGGGGGCCGTCGTCGGGGCCGGTCTGGCGATGGGCGGCGAACCTGCGCTTTCGAAGTATTACGAGATCGTTGCCGTCTGGACGTTGACCCCGTTCGTCGGCGGCGGCGTCGCCTTCGGAACCGCGAAACTCCTCCGGCACGAATCCGTCTCCGAGCTGATCGCGACGCCGGTACTCGCCGGAGGTGTCGGTGCGATACTGGCGAACGTCGAGTTCGTGTTGCTCGGACCGGCCGGTACCGCCCAGAGTATCGCCGGGACGATCGCTCCCGAGGCCGTACCTCGGGCTCTGGTCACGCTTTTGTTCGGCTTCGTTGTCGCCGTCGCTTTGGCGGCGGACATGCGGAACGACCGGGCCAGGGGACAGCGGCATTTCCTTTTAGTGCTCGGCGGGCTCGTTGCCTTCTCGGCCGGCGGTAGTCAAGTCGGACTCGCACTCGGGCCGCTGTTGCCGCTTTTCGATACGGCCGGCGTCGGGATACCGCTCGTCGCGTTGCTCTTCGGCGGCGGCCTCGGACTGTTGTTCGGCTCGTGGACGGCCGCCCCGAGGATGATAAAGGCGATCGCACAGGACTACTCCTCGCTCGGTCCACGGCGTTCGATCGCGGCGTTGATCCCGTCGTTCGTCATCGCACAGATCGCTATTTTGCTCGGCGTGCCGATCTCGTTCAACGAGATCATCGTGTCGGCGGTCATCGGAGCGGGGGCGGCCGCCGGAACCGGCGGCGTCAGCGGGAGCAAGATGGGATACACGGTCCTCGCGTGGGTCGGGTCACTCCTCGGCGCGGGGGTGCTCAGCTTCGGGCTGTACACACTGCTCGCGGCTGTTGTATAATCCGTACCGTCTCACTCGGCGTCGTCTTCTCCGTCCCCGACCTCCTCGGGGGTCGTCTCCTCGTACTCGTCGGTTCTGACGACGCGCGCTTTCATGATCCTGGTGTTCTCGACGCGCTCGATGTGGATCTCGATCCCGTCGTAGTCGATCCGTTCGCCCTCCTCGACGAGACGGCCTGCGCGGTTGAAAATGAACCCGGCGATCGTCTCGAACTCCTCGCCTTCCGGGATGTCGATCTCGAGTGCCTCGTTGACCTCGTCGATGTTGAGTTCGCCCTTCACGATCGCCTCGTTGTCGGAGACGAACTCGATCGGCTCCTCCTCGCCGGCCTGTAAGATCTCCCCGACGATCTCTTCGGTGACGTCCTCCATCGTGACGAGTCCCTCCGTCGTGCCGAACTCGTCGATGACGACGACCATATGCATCCGCTGTTCGCGCATCTCAGCGAGCAGTTCGTCGACGTTTTTCGACTCGGGGACGTGGAGCGTCTCCTCGATGAGGTCCTCGAGGTCAAGCTCGTCCCGCTCGCCGTACGTCGAGTCGCGGATCAGATCGGAGACATGAACGATCCCGAGGATGTTATCGAGGCTTCCGTCGTAAACCGGAAGGCGCGTGTGGCCGGATCGGACACACTGTTGGATCGCCTCGTCGATCGTCGCGTCCTTCGAGACGGCGTCCATATCTAGGCGGGGCGTCATCACCTCCTTCGCGATCGTGTTGGTGAACCGAAAGATCCGCTGGAGCATCTCGCGCTCGTCCTCCTCCAGTACGCCCGCACGTTCGCCGGTCTCGATGATGTTCCGTATCTCCTCGCGAGTGACGTAGGTCGATTCGATCTCCGCGCGGCCGCCGGTGATCCGGTTGACCTGTCGGGTCAGATAATCGAACGTGACGATCAACGGGAGGAGGAGATACTCGGAGATTTTCAGCGGCTTCGAGATACGGAGCGCCCACGATTCGGTGTTCTCGACGGCGTAGGATTTCGGCGCGCTCTCACCGAACAGCAACACGAGCGCGGTGATGCCGAACGTCGCGGTGAGGACGGCGACCGACTGAGAGAAATAATACGAGAGCAACCCGGTCGCTATCGAGGACATGGCGATGTTGACGATGTTGTTTCCGACGAGGATCGTCACCAACAGCCGGTGTGGGTCGTCCTTGAGACGTTTCAGCGTCTCGGATCGCGGGATCTTGTCGGCGACCATCGCGTCGACGCGGTGGGGCGGCAACGAGAACATCGCGATCTCCGAGGACGAAAAGAAGGCCGACAACAGCAACAAAACCAGGATCACCGCAGCCCCCAGCACCGCGATCGTCGCGTCGCTGAACGGGAGATCACCGGCGTCGGGTCCTGCCTGTAAGATGCCGGTCGAGAGCGTCCACGTGAGTGTACCCATATAGACGTCCGTGCTTCATGCGGGGCGAGATTAAGACTTGTCATGGTCCGTCGACGGAGTATCGACGTGTAGCGTGTATCGAACGGCGACACTCTTAGGCGGTGACCCGTCCTATGGGGCAGTATGGCAGATCCCGAAATAACCGTCTATCGACTGCAGGCGTGTCCGTACTGCGAACGTGTGATCCGCGTACTGAACGACCTCGGTCTGGCGTACCGTTCGCGGTTCGTCGAGCCACGCCACTCCCGCCGGAACGCCGTCAAACGCGTCAGTGGCGCTCGGACAGTCCCGGTACTCGTCGACGAGCGGACCGGCGTCACGATGAGCGAAAGCGCGAACATCGTCAAGTATCTCGAAGCGACGTACGGCAACGGTGGCACCGATCCCGAGCGCGCCACCGCGACGGCGACGAACGGGGGCGAATCCGAATGAGCTTCGAGTTCGATGTCGTCGAACTCGGTCGGGCAGACCATCCCGAAATCGGCGAAAAAGCACCGGATTTCACCCGTCCGCTGGTCAACGAAGAGTACTGGGAGGACGCCTCGCTTTCGGAGTTGACCGAATCTGGGCCGATCGTGCTCGTCTTCCATACGATGGACGGCGATTTCCCGGCGGCGTACATCTGGCAGGAGATACGGGACCGCGGCTGGGACGAACACAGCGGCGATGTCGTCGGTCTCTCGATCTCTTCGCCGTACGAACACGCCCGCTTCCTCGAAGAGTGGGACCTCGAGTCGTTCCGGCTGTTTTCGGACCCACAGAACGGCGTCGCCGAGCGGTACGGGCTCAGCCACAATCTCGATGGAATGAACGGAATCGAAGAGCCGCGCCCGGCCGTCTTCGTCATCGACGAGGATCGCACGATACGGAACGGCTGGGTGGCGACCGAATGGCCGGAGTTCCCGCCGTACGACGAGATCGAAGCGGCGATCGAAGAGTTGTGAGCCGACCGGATCTCACAGAAGCCGTCGCGGCGATCCGGCGGGGCGATCTCGTCGTCTACCCGACGGAAACCGTCTATGGGCTCGGTGCCGACGCGCTCGATCCGGAGGCGGTCGACCGCGTCTTCGAGGCGAAAGGCCGGTCGCGCGATCGGCCCATCTCGATGGCGCTGCCGGACGCGTCGGTCGCCGTCGATTACGCGCGGATGACCGACCGCGACCGGGCGTTCTGTGAGCGGTTCCTCCCGGGGCCGGTGACCGTACTCCTCGAACGAACCGATCGGATTCCGGACGCACTCGTCGCCGGACGGGATCGCGTGGGCGTTCGGGTCCCGAACCACGATATTGCACGCGAGCTGGCCCGTCGAGCGGGACCGATCACCGCGACGAGCGCGAACCGATCGGGGACGGAAAGCGCTCGGCGGATCGAGGCGCTCGATCGCTCGATACGTGAACGAGCCGTCGTCGTCGATGGGGGGGAGACGTCCGGCGGAGAGAGCACCGTCGTCGACGTCAACGCCGGCGAAATCGTTCGTCGGGGAGCTCTCGCAGACGAGATCGAAGCGTGGCTGGCCGAACTACAGCGATAATCGCGACCGGAGCGATCCGGTCTTCGTCCCGCACTCCCCGCGGTACTCACAGCTCTCACAGCGCGGATCGTTACGCAGCCGTGGCGGCGGTCCATCGAGCGACCGGGCGGTCCGAAGCGCACGACGGTATTTCGCCTTTTTTCGCGTCGTCAGTCTGACCTCACGGACGATACCGTATGCGGGATACTCGACGTAAGGGCGTTCGACCGGTGCTTTCCGTTCCCAAGAGAGCGCTTTCGCGGCCGCGGTCGCACGGACGGCGTGTGGCTCCCAGACGCCCCGGTCGGGGGGCTCGCCGGACGAGACGATGACCGGTGCCGGCGGATCCGAGAGTAGTTTGTGTGCGATCCCGTTGGCGTCTTTTCCCCGCAGAAAGACCTGGGTGTCGTGCGGGTCGACGAGATCGTTCCACCGATCGAGCCGGACCTTCGCGCTGCCGAGGTTCGAGCGGTACTGCGTCGGGGTGACCTCGATCGGTTCGTCCGTGAGATCGGCCGAGGGATCGAGGAGTTCCTCGTATCGAAAGGCGAGGTTACGGATCCGGGCGACGCTCTCGGGCGGTGTTTCGTCGCCGTGCTTGCGCCTGTAGTACAGCTTTCGTGGACAGTACGCCGCCGTCGCGAGATCGGTGAACGCTTCCACGGGGCGTCTGGTCGCGGATTCGGGTATAAACGTTCGTCCCGTCGGAATCGGCGACCGGCGTTTCGTGACTATCCGACAGCCGTCCCTCTACCGGATGGGTGTTCTGTACGGGCGATCGATTATCCAGTTCAGCTTCGGTACCGACCACCCCTCTGTCGTCTCGAGTCGCTCTGAGTATACTGAGATTTTGTTTATTTCCCATATAAATAATAAAAAATATAAATGTCACCCTTTTTATATTGGTTCTCCAAGATATTCTTGAAATAGATATTCTTCTAATTAAGGTTACGGCTTCCTATAATTTTAATACAATCATAGACATTGAGGTGCCTGTATCAGCTATGACACAGGTTATCTGGATCGTGGCGGCAGTCCTGGTAACGTTCACTGCCAGGATACGTCGGGTACTCTCGGTACCTGGCCCAGTTCGTCGACCTCGACGAGGAGCGGGAGACGCCGGCACATAAATACGAGGACGGACAGGAGTACGTCCCCTCGAAGAAGCCGGTATTACTCGGACACCACTATTCGAGCATCGCCGGAGGGGCCCCCATTGTTGGCCCGATCACGGCCGGTGCCGTCTGGGGATGGGTACCGGCGCTGCTCTGGATCGCGATCGGTAACCCGCTCATGGGCGCGGTACACGACTTCGTCTCGTTGTCGGGTTCGCTCCGACACGAGGGGAAATCGATCGGGTACATCGTCGGCGAGTACGTCGGCGAGGGCGGCAAGAACATGCTGCTTTGGTTCGCGTTCTTGACGATCATCCTCGTCGTTGCGGTGTTCGCCCTCGTCGTTTCGATCGTGTTCAACGCCTTCCCGCAGGTCGTGACGGCCTCCTTTATCTATATCGCTCTAGCCCTCGTTTTCGGCGTTTATCTGTATCAGCTCAACGGGCCGTTCATCCCCGGGACGATCATTTTCGTCGCGGGTATTTTCGGAGCGGTCTGGGTCGGGCTTCAGTTCCCGCTCGCGCTGTTCGAGCTAGCCGGTGAGGAGGCTCACCCCGCTGGGACGTTCGTCCTCTTCAGCGGTACCGGCGGTTGGGTTCCGGGGGCGGCGGAACTCGGCGGCAACACCGCTGCGTGGATCCCGATCGTCATGATCTACGGGGCGATCGCGAGTGCGCTTCCCGTCTGGGTACTACTCCAACCGCGCGATTACCTCTCGTCGTTCCTTCTGTACACCGGTGTCGGTGGCGCGATCGTCGCGATCATCGTGGGAACGATCCTCGGAACCTCGTCGCAGCCGCTCGTCGTCGACTCCACGATCGGTGCCTTCGAAGGCTTTTGGGGCGTCGAGGCGGTGTTTTTGCCACTGTTCCCCATCCTGTTTATTACGATCGCCTGCGGGACGATAAGTGGGTTCCACTCGCTGGTTTCCTCGGGGACGACCGCGAAACAGCTCGACAAAGAGACCGACGCCAGACTGATCGGTTACGGTGGAATGCTCGGTGAAGGGCTGCTCGCCGCGGTCGCCCTGTCGACGCTCGCGGTGTGGGGATTTGCCGATCCCGCTGGCGGCATCGGTGCCGCACTCCCCAACTTCGCCTCCGGTGGCGGCGTTATCCTGACAAGCCTCGGAATCCCCGAAGCCGTCGGTGCGGTGTTCATGGCGCTGGTACTCGTGAGCTTCCTGCTCACCTCGACTGACACGGCCGTCCGACTCGGCCGGTACATGATGGAAGAGATCGTCGGAACGAGCCCCGGTCGAACTGACACTGGGTTGAACGCCGACGTCGGCTCGCTCGCTCGCGGCCGATACACGAATCCCTTCATCCAGATCGTCCCGGCGTACCTCATGGTCGTTTCCGGGCAGTGGGTGACGCTTTGGGCGCTGTTCGGTGGCGCGAACCAGCTCCTCGCCGCGCTCGCGTTGCTCACGGCGACCGTCTGGCTCGCCAACTGGGACGAAACGAAACAGCTCGTCTCCACGGGCGTCCCGATGGGCATCATGGTGACGATCACGATACTCGGACTCTCGTGGCTCGCGTTCTACGAGAACCTGTATCTAAACCTGATACAGGGCGGCGCCGAAACGGGTGAAGCGTTCATCTCCTCGGCGGTCCAGATGGTGCTCGCGATCGTGTTGATCACGCTGGCACTGCTTTTGGTCAGGCTCGGCTACAGGAACATCACTGAGGCTCGCAGAGACCCCGGAGCGACGGCTGCCGAACCGGGCGACGACTGATTGCGCCGCGAC
>LFFM01000180.1_pt1 | contig 40878 bp, 34 predicted proteins | sample 643131 | NCBI WGS metagenome assembly LFFM01 (sample SAMN03777445, study PRJNA286221) | soda lake metagenome | biome: soda lake; feature: Kulunda steppe; material: water; isolation source: sample Tc-Br brine of Tanatar trona crystallizer | place: Russia: Kulunda steppe | collected 2011-07 | reverse complement strand
TACGCGCAGTACTGGGGCGCACCCGTTCAAAATGTGCTAGCTAACCGTCACGTAGAGCTGTCGACGAACGCCGGAATCGTGCGGACACAACGGGACGTGTTCGGCACGAGCGACCCCGACGCTCGGGGAGGTGTCGCAGAGGCGACGGCCAGAACCGGCTTGACGGACCTACTTGCTCCGACCGACCTCGACGAGGACGCGTGGACGGATCTGGTTCTCGACACGCCCACCCCGACCAGCGAGGACCCGGACGGATTCGATGCCGCGGAGACGCACACAGACGAGACGACTACCGTTTCTGTTGGCCACGCCGCCGACGCCGCCGCGCTGGAGGTTCACGACGACATCGAATCGATCGTCGAGGACAGCTATCGCGTCAAAGCGACTGCCGACGCGTCTGCTAGCCGCGTCTCGACCGCAAGTGCCGCACAACCACCGAAGCCCGACGAAACTGCGGAGGCTGACGGCGAGTGGGTTCGAGCCGACACCACTATCGACGAGACGGTGCGAGTCGTGAGCGGCGACTCGGTTCCGAGTACCGTCCCTAGTGGTACGGTATCGCCTGACGAGTCAGTCTCGTTCGGCACGGTGACGCGGAAGGTTGCCTCGGAGCGGACGGTGACCGCAACTTGGGAACGGGTCGTCGAACGTGACCGCGACGCCGACGAGTCGACACCCGGCCAAGTCGTTGAACGGACGACGACCGCTGACACCGTGGCTGACGAATACCGTGTTGTCGTCTCGGTGACTGGAGCATACGCGCCCGACGACGCCGCGCCTGACCGGCCGATCGCGACGTTCGGAAGCGGTGGTTCCGGGGGTCCCGACCTCACAGGAACGCCACATGCGGCCCGTTCGGCGCTCGACACGGACACGCCGGCGGCCGTTGACTCGCTCGCGCACGATGCCGTCGCTGACGGCGATGTCCAGCGTTCGACCGTCGTGTTCGGCGAGCCTGATCCCGCAGTTGTCGATCGGATCGCTGCCGACCTCGACGAACTGCGAAGCGATGTGCGCGAGATCGAACGTGATGTCTCGATGGAGGACGCCGCGGTTGGAACGGCGGATCCACACGAGGAACTCGCACTAACGATCAGATACCGATGGGGTTCGCTTCTCGATCCGCCGGAAACGTACGACGGGGCGGAGGATCGAGCGCGAACGGCGACGCGTGCCGCGTATCTCGACGCCGTCGTAGCTGAGTTGGAGTCTGTCGCTGACGACGAGGAGGCCACGACTGACGGATTTCTGGACCGGGTAGAGGGAGCGTTCGACGGCCCTTCGCTCGCCGACATCATCTCTAGCCGAGAGGCGGCACGAGACACGGGAACGTATCGCGTCGGTGAGGACGGACCGGGCGGGTCGGTGACGTTCGTTCCGGATGGATCGCCGGGATACCTCCCACGGACGGCCGTGGATGGGGCGGATGTCGACGCCGTAGACGGAACGACGACGCGACCGCTTGCCACGCGGAACCTGAATTACGTAACGGTACCGTACGGGGACGTCGCCGGCGGAATCGTTGACCGAGTCCTCGGTACCGAGGATACTGTGCGGATCGGCGTTGCCGGACGCGCGCTGCTGGCGGCCGACGACTCACTCGCCAGCCGCGAGGACCCGGATCTAGAGGCCGACAGGGAGACACTCGCTGATCGGGTAACGGAGTCGATGGATGTCGTCGACGACGAGCTCGCTTCCGTCATCGCGGATCGGAGCTCGATGGACCGCGAGGAGAGCGAGTCCGTCGTCGAGTCGGTTGCCAATACGTACGACTCACCGGGTGAGAGAGCGGTCGCAATCGACGACGGCGAGTACGCACAACGAATCGCTGCGGCTGCCGAGCGCCGCAGTGACGCTTCGGGGCGGCAACGTGCGGCACTCAACGCCGAGCTCCACGTTACGGTTCGGACCGCGACTGCCCGGGACGAGGTCAGAGTCCCCGCACGGTTCGTTGAGGGACCGACTACGAAGGTTCGAGAAGAGATCCGAGGCGAGATAGAGGGAGCCGTCGAGGATGGCGCACAACGAGTCGGTGAGGAGGCTGCGGAGCGATGGGCCCCAAAGCCGGTTCGAAGTGTTGGGGCGGGACTCCCCGTTGCGCCCGTCCCTGGCTACTGGGTTGCGACGGCGAACGCGTGGCGCGTGGAAGTCCGCGGAGAGTATCCACGCTTCACGCTTCGTTCGGATGTCGGGACACCGGATCGTCCGTTCGAGTACGTTAGGGAGGAGGCAACGGTGACAGAAACCGTCGACGGTGAGGTGGTACGTTTGGGCGCGACCGAACCGGTGACGTTCGAAACCGGAACCATTGTCGCCATTGCGGTCCCTCCGGGACCACCGGGCGTCGGCGATGTCGACGGAACGCGCGACGAGACGTCACCGGGGTGGTAGCCACGAGACGACTCCAAGCGCGACGACCGGTGGCGTTTTGAGACGTGCCCGCCGATCAACGATATGTTCCACGAGATCGTCGACGAAGCGGCTACGGGCCGCTCAAACGACAGCGACGAGGCGATCGAGGCGGCGACGCTGTTGGCGTCGTTCGAGACGCTGCTGATGGAGACAGTCGAAGCGGCCGGAAGGGATCGGGTCGTCTCCGAAACGGCGATCGACGCGACCGCCGTCGAGCGGATCAGCGAGGGGGACGCTCGAACGCTGACGCTTGAGGACGCCGCAGCCCTGCTCGCCGTGGAGAGCGACCGTGAGGCAGAGCCGATGGTTGCGGAGCTTCGCGACCACCTGCTGATGGGGATGGCGACCGCCGTGCTCGATGTCGACACGATTGCGGCGTCGATAGATGCGGATCTCACCGGTCAGGAAGTTCAACAGACGCTGGAGGGTCGCGCCGCGATGACGCTCGAACAGCTCGCCGAGGTTATGGCCGTCATCGAAACCCGCAAACGATGAGGGTCGTGATCGTTGGCTGTGGCTACGTGGGGCTCGAACTCGCACGACAGCTCGGGAGTCGTGGTCACGACGTGACAGGGGTTCGACGCTCGAAGACGGGCTTGGAGGCGATCGTCTCGGTGAACGACACCGATGGAGTACCTGACGGGGCTGTCGAGTCGGTTCAGGCGGACGCGACCGCGCCGGAGTCGTTGTCGTCGCTTCCGGAGGCGGACATCGTCGTCTTCGCGGCTAGTTCCGGCGGTCGTGGCGCGGACGCAGCTCGTGAGGTGTACGTCGACGGGCTACGGAACGTCGTTGACGAGTACGGAGCGAGATCTACCCCACCGGACAGGCTGGTATACACCTCATCGACGGGCGTGTACGGTGACCACGACGGAGGATGGGTCGACGAGACAACACCTATCGATCCGACCACCGAAAAGACGCGGGTGCTGGCGGCTGCGGAGACGGTCGCACTGGAGGCGACCGCTGAGCACGGGATCGACGGGACGGTCGCTCGCTTCGCCGGCTTGTACGGGCCGAACCGATATCGGCTGACGCGGTACCTCGATGGTCCCGTGACCGCCGGCTATCTCAACATGGTCCACCGCGACGACGCTGCCGGCGCGATCCGACACATCCTCGAAACCGACTGTGCCCGCGGGGAGTCGATACTCGTCGTTGACGACGAGCCGGTGGACAAACACGCGTTCGCGGACTGGCTTGCGGACGAGTGTGGCGTCGAGCGACCGGAGAAACGGTCGAAGGCGGAGCGGATCGCCGACGGAGATCTCTCCGCGGCGGCCGAGCGACGGATCCGGACCAGCAAGCGATGTTCCAACGATCGGCTTCGAGCGCTCGCGTACGAGTTCGCGTATCCGACGTTTCGCGAGGGGTATCGCGATGCGATCAGTTCGTTCCGCCGCGACCGGACATGAGTACTGGTGATGTGTGGCGATAAAGCGGTTCTACAACGGGTTTTGTGTCCGCTCCGTGTCGGCACGAAGCTTCATGTGGTGCCGGTGAGTGGCGTCTGACGTATGTGGGCTCTAAGCGCGGTTAGCGAAACGCTCTCCGAGGTGGAGGCGTTCGTCCGGGCGAACCCGGAGTTGACCGCCGTGGCGGCGTTTGTCGTGGTTGCCGTCCTTGTGAGCGTGTACGCACTGCTCCGCGCACGTCGGCCGTCCGGGGTCACGTTCCGACGGCTACTAGCTGAAAAAGACGAGATATCCGTGCTGATGCATCCAAACCCCGACCCGGACGCGATGGCGGCCGCGATCGGGGTCGCGTCGTTGGCGAACCAGTTGGATGTCGACGCGACTGTCCAGTACCCTGGTCAGATCCGCCATCAGGAGAACCGGGCGTTCCGAACCGTACTCGACCTCGAACTCGACCGGATCGACCACGTTAGCGGTCTCGCCGCTGAGACAGTCGTTCTCGTCGATCACAACGAGCCGCGTGGGTTCGGGGGTGCGGACGGAGTGCTGCCGACTGCGGTCATCGACCACCACCCCGGCGACGGGACGGGCGAGGAGTTCACGGACGTACGGACGGACTACGGCGCGACCGCCTCGGTGGTCGCGGAGTACTTCGACGACAACGGAGCCGTACCGGTGCCGCCGGACAAACACGCGAGCGAAACAGACGGGGATCTCTCGTTGTCGACGCGCGCGTCGACCGGGCTACTGTACGGAATCCTCGCGGACACGAAGCACCTCACTGTCGGCGCGAGTGAACCGGACTTCGCCGCCGCGGCGTACGTGTATCCTGGCGTCGATCAGGACCAGTTGGACCGGATCGCCAACCCTGCCGTTGATTCCGAGGTTTTGGAGGTAAAAGCCAGAGCGATCGCGGGACGGCAAATAGAGGGCTCGTTCGCCGTCGCGGATGTCGGTGGAGTAAATAATGTTGACGCGATTCCACAGGCCGCCGACGAACTCATTCAACTGGAGGGAGTCAGCGCGGTCGTCGTCATTGGCGAGCGCGACGGGACCATACACCTCTCCGGGCGCTCGCGGGACGACCGGGTCCATATGGGGAACGCGATCGACGCGGTGCTCTCCGACCTCGACAACGGAAACGGCGGGGGCCACTCCCGGATGGGCGGCGGTACGATCACCCCGGAGGTCGATCCGACGGGCGAGGCGGAACCCGACACTGTCGACCGCGACGCGCTTGCGAACGGTCTGTTCCGCGCCATGGCCGGCGATGTGTAGGCCGGTCTAGCGAGGCTGAATCGGACTGGTACAAACGCTTAACACGGAACCGACGGATCAACGGGTATGAACGTCGGACTCGGCGACGAATGGCGGGCACTTGCGGGAGTCGGGATCGGATACGCGCTCGCGACGGGACTGATCTTCGTCGCGTTCTTCCTGCTTCCGTATCTCGTCGTAAGCGCGATATAAGAGACCGCTGAGGAGCGCTTAGGCGAACGCGAGCGAGTCGTCGGCGTCGCTGGAGTCGTCCTGTTGGAGTTTCTCGTGGGCGGCGAGGAAGTCGTCGAGCGTGACCTGTGTCCGGTCGTCGCGGATGGCGAACATCCCCGCTTCGGTACAGATCGCCTTGATGTCCGCGCCCGAGGCGTCCTCTATCATGTCGGCTAGCTGACCAAAGTCGATCCCATCCGCGAGGTTCATGTTCCGGGTGTGGATCTGGAAGATGATCTCGCGGCCCGCAGTGTCGGGCTTTGGCACCTCGATGAGGCGGTCGAAGCGGCCAGGGCGGAGGATGGCGGGGTCCAGCATGTCAAAGCGGTTGGTGGCGGCGATGATCCGGACCTCCCCGCGCTCGTCGAAGCCGTCCATCTCTGAGAGCAGTTGCATCATCGTCCGCTGGACCTCGGCGTCGCCGGAGGTCTTCGAGTCCGTGCGCTTCGAGGCAATGGCATCTATCTCGTCGATAAAGAGGACGGCGGGCTGGTTCTCGCGAGCGACCTCGAACAGGTCACGAACCAGCTTTGCTCCCTCGCCGATGAACTTGTGGACGAGTTCGGAGCCAGCCATCTTGATAAACGTGGCGTCCGTCTCGTTGGCGACAGCCTTTGCGAGCATCGTCTTCCCCGTGCCCGGCGGGCCGTATAGCAGGACGCCGCTCGGGGGAGTAATACCCACGTCGGTGAACATGTCGGGGTGTTCGAGCGGCATCTCGACGGTTTCGCGGACCTCCTGCATCTGGTCTTCGAGCCCACCGATGTCGGCATAGGTGACATCGGGGGAGTGTTCGACCTGCATGACCCGCGCACGAACGTCGGTCTCCTTCTCCAGCTTCTTGACGACCGACAGCGAGTTGTTCACCGCGACGCGGTCGTCGGGATCCAGTTTCCCTCGCATCTCGTCGGTGATCTCGGTCAACGCCTCCTGATTGTTGCCGTGCTGTTTGATCACAGCACCGTCTTCGGTGATCTCCTGTACCGTAGCCACGAACAGCGGCGACTGTTTGAGCTTCTTGTTCTCGTGGGTGAGCCGCTCAAGCTTCTGCTGGTACTTGTTGTTCTCGGCGTTTGCGTCGAGGAGCTTGTCGCGCATCTCCTCGTTCTGGGATTCGAGCACCTCGAGGCGGTCCTGGAGGGTCTCGATCTTCTCCTGTCTCGACGCCGACCCCTCGTAGGGCATATCGACGTCGTCGACCGTATCACTCATTGTGTCTAATAAGGCGTCTCGCGGATAAGAGGCTTCGGGTGATGGCACCTGACCGATGCCGCCGTTCGAATGTATTCTTGATAGTAATAAAAATGGATAGTAAATATTATTTAGTGGCATGAGTTATAGGGAGGTACGCATGAGTACCACGGAAGCTGTCGCCACCGACGATGTCTCGGACCGCTGGGAAGGGGTTCGGGACCTGCCGCCGAGCGCAAAACTCGTCGCAAAGGTTCTCGATTACAACGACACGCTGACGCAGAGTGAACTCGCTGAGGAGACGCTTCTCCCTCCACGAACCGTCCGATACGCGCTCTCTCGACTGGAAGAAGAGGACGCGGTCGACTCCCGGTTCTCCTTTACGGACGCCCGGAAGCGTCTCTACTCGCTGTCGGTCTAAGTTTCTGCGACCCAACTGTCGACGGTCGCTCGACGTTTGGGCGAGGATATAAATCCGATAGCGCGCCAGTCACCCCGTGGTCTCGACTCACGACGTCAAACGGGCGCTGTCCGCGCTAGCGACGCGAACCGACACCGCAACGCGACCGTACACCGCAATAATCGACGAAGCAGATGCTGCCCGCAAAGACCTCCACCGAGCCGCTGGCTTCGTCGAATCGGTCGGACTGGATCGTCTTGAAGCGGCGATCAGAGACGCCGAGTGTGACGGAAACGTCGAACTCGCCGACCGCGGTCGTGCGGCGCTAGACTCGTACCGACGGTTTCGGGCGGTCGCGAGCGGGGAAACACAGGCGGGCACTTGCGACCCCGCCCGGAACCCCTAAACCCGACACGGGCCAACCGTCGTGCGATGACACGGGTGATCCACACCGGCGACACCCACATCGGGTACCAGCAGTACCACTCGCCGGTCAGACGTCAGGACTTCCTCGACGCGTTCGACGCCGTCGTCGACGACGCGGTCGACGACGAGGTCGACGCCGTCGTCCACGCGGGCGACCTCTTTCACGACCGCCGACCGGAGCTCCCCGACTTAATGGGCACCATCTCTGTCCTTCGGCGGCTCGACGACGCCGGGGTCCCCTTCCTCGCGGTGGTGGGGAACCACGAGTCGACTCGCGGCGGCCAGTGGCTCGATCTTTTCGAGCGACTGGGGCTCGCAACCAGACTCGACCGGGAACCGACCGTCGTGGGTGACACCGCCTTCTACGGGCTCGATCACGTCCCCGTCTCGCGCCGTGATGACCTCGAATACGCGTTCGAGCCACACGACGCCGACTACGCGACGCTAGTCGCACACGGACTGTTCGAGCCGTTCGCACACGCAGACTGGGACACTGAAGCGGTTCTCGAAGCGAGCGATGTAGCGTTCGACGCCATGCTGCTCGGCGACAACCACAAGCCGGACCGCGCGACGGTCGCCGACACGTGGGTCACGTACCCGGGATCGACCGAGCGCGCGAGCGCCAGCGAGCGGGAGGGCCGCGGCTACAACCTCGTCCTGTTCGACGAGGATGCCGTCGGCGGCGAGGATCGCGTCGAGATCCGCCGACGAGCGATCGACACCCGCGAGTTCGTTTTCGTGAGCGTCGAACTCCGTGATGGGGAGGGCGAGTCCCGCGTCCGCGAGCAGGTCCGTCAACACGACCTCGATGACGCCGTCGTCCTTGTTGAGGTGACCGGCGAGGGCGACCCAGTAACCCCGGCCGCGGTCGAGGAGTTCGCTACGGACAGAGGGGCGCTAATCGCGCGCGTCACCGACCGCCGAACGGTCGAAGCCGACGACGAGGTTGACGTGAGCTTTGCCGACCCGGAGGACGCGGTCCGCGAACGCATCGAGGAGATGGGACTCTCCACGGCCGCGCTCGACGTCGACGAGACGGTCCGATCGGACGGGATAGCCGACACCAACGTCCGAGAAACGGTAAAATCGGCGGTCGAGGACCGGCTCGACGACCCCGGCGCGTTTGCCACGGCGGACGAAAACGAGTCGCCCGACCCTGGTTCCGGCGAGCGCGGCGACGACAGCAGTACTGACAGTGACGAAGACGACGCGGACGCCGAGAGTGACGCGGACGCCGAGAGTGACGCGGACGCCGAGAGTGACACGGACAGCGAGGACAGCGTAGACGACGAGAGCGATCCGAAACCGGGGACAGACGGACAGGTCTCCATGGAGGACTATCTATGAGATTCGACAGGATCCGGCTCACGAACTTCAAACCCTACGGCGACGCCGACCTGCGGTTGACCGAGGGGGTGACAGTTATTCACGGGATCAACGGCAGCGGAAAGTCCTCGCTGTTGGAGGCGTGTTTCTTCGCGCTGTACGGATCGAAGGCGCTGGACGGAACCCTCGACGACGTGATCACGAACGGCGAGGACGAAACCGAAGTCGACCTCTGGTTCACGCATGACGGGGTCTCGTATCACGTCTCGCGGCGGCTGCGGGAGTACGACGACCGGGTCGACCACGACTGTACGCTCGAAACCACGGCGGGAGGCGACGTCGCTCGCGACGGCGCGACCGCAGTTCGCCGGTTCGTCACCGAGCTACTCCGGATGGATGCGGACGCGTTCGTCAACTGCGCGTACGTCCGACAAGGCGAGGTTAACGCCCTTATTAACGCCAGTCCGAGCCAGCGGCAGGATGTCATCGACGACCTCCTCCAGCTGGGGACACTCGAAGAGTACCGCGAGCGTGCCGGCGACGCGCGCCTCGGCGTCGAGGACGTACTGAACGCGAAACAGGCGGTTCTCGAAGAGAAGGACAGACGGATCGAAGAGAAGACGGAGCGGAACCCCCACGACAGGCTCAACGGACTCGAAAGCGATCTTGCCGAGCTCGACGAGCGCGTCGACCACTACGAGAGCCAGCGGGAACGCGCGAGGGAGACTCGGTCGGAGGCGACCGAGACGCTCGAAACGTACGAGGAGCGGCGGGAAGAGCTGGCGTCAATCGAATCGGAGATCGAGGAGATCGAGGCGTCGATCCGTGAGACGGAGCAGGAACGCGACGGACACCGGGAAGCGATCCGCGAGGCGCGCGAACGGATCGACGAGCTGGAGTCCGAAATTGCCGAGCGCCTACACCCGGCCGGAGTCGACGCGGCGACCACGGAGGCGATCGCCGACCGGCGCGCGGAACTCGACGACCGAGAGGCCGAGATCCGTTCGGAACTCGACGACGTGCGGGTGAACGCGGAGGCGTTCAGAAACCAGTCGGGGACGCTCGCTGAGAAGGCCGAGGACCTTGCGGAACGGGCGGCAGAAGCCGAGCGCGAGGCAGAGCGCTTCGAAGCGGCAGCCGAAGACGCGGCGACGGCGGCCGAAGAGCGCGAGTCCTCGATCGAGGAGCTCCGGCAAGAGGCCGCTGATCTCCGGTCTCAGTTTAGCACGGGTGAGAGTAGCTCCGACGATCGGGACGGCGACGCGCTCGATGTCATCCCCGACGAGGCGGCCGAGCGACGGGAGGCGCTTCGCGACCAGCGCGGCGAGATCCGCGAGCGAATCGCCGAGCTGTCAACGGAGCTAAAGAACGCCCGCGAACGGGTCACGGACGCGGAAGCGCTGCTAGAAGCCGGTAACTGTCCCGAGTGCGGACAGCCGGTCGAGGACGCGCCACACACGACCCGGATCGACGAGGACCGCGAGCGGGTCGCGACGCTGGAGACGGAGCTTGCGGACGCCCGTGAGCGGGCCGATCGTCTCGACGATCGGGTCGAGACGCTCGACGAACTCGTCGACGCTGCCGATCGTCTCGATGAGATCGACGACACGATCGAGATGCTACGGGAGCGGGTCGAAGAAAAGCGCACGGAGGCGGACGAGAAGCGCAACGCGGCGACCGAGAAGCGTGACGCGGCCGCGGAGCTCCGGGAGCAGGCCGCGGAGACGCGTGAGGTAGCCGAGGAGAAGCGTGGGGAGGCCGAAGCAACCGAGGACCGAGTACAGGAGTTGGAAGCCGAGATCGAGACGATCGAGAGCGCCCGAGAGTCCGTGGGTGCGGTGGCGGACCGGCTCGAATCCATTGCGGAGATCGAGAACCGCATCGAGCGCCGCCGCGAGAAACGGTCGAATCTCACAGAGGTGAACGACGAGCGGCGCGATCGGCTCGCGGACAAGCGTGATCGTCGCGACGACCTGCGTGAGGCTGTCGACGAGGAGGCGATCGAGTCGGCGAAAGAGCGAAAACAAGAGGCAGATGCGTATCTTGAGCAGGTCACCGAAGAGCTTGAGCGTCTTGACGAGCGACGAACCGAGCTTCAGAACGCGATTGGCGGCGTGAGAGGGGAGATCGAGGCGCTGGAGGAGCTCCGCGCGGAACGCGAGTCGCTGGCCGAGACCGTCGAGTCCTTGGAGTCGCTCCACGACGAAACCGCCGAGTTGGAGGCGACGTACGGCGACCTCCGCGCCGAGTTACGCCAGCGAAACGTTCGGGAGCTAGAGCGGACCCTCAACGAGACGTTCGAACTCGTGTACGGAAACGACGCCTACTCGCATATCGAGCTGGACGGGCAGTACGCGCTGACGGTGTATCAAAAGGATGGCGAGGCGCTCGATCCCGAGCAGCTCTCTGGGGGCGAGCGGGCGCTGTTCAACCTCTCCTTACGGTGTGCGATCTATCGGCTGCTTGCGGAGGGGATAGAGGGGGCCGCGCCAACGCCGCCGCTCATCCTCGACGAACCGACCGTCTTCCTCGACTCGGGGCACGTCTCACGGCTCGTCGACCTCGTCGAGGAGATGCGCGGGTTCGGCGTCCGACAGATACTCATTGTCAGCCACGACGACGAACTGGTCGGCGCGGCAGACGAACTCGTCACTGTCCAGAAGGATCCGCGAACGAACCGCTCGACGGCGACACGCGAGGACGTGGCCGGCGTCGATGTTGCGTCGCTCGCCGACGACTGATCGGCGGCTCCGCGGGCGGGCTGGCCGTACACGTGGTTTCGTAGTAATATACACGTGCCGTAGCGATCCAGCGTCTTTTACTGGGTATTCGGTGTCTCCCGGTTCTGGGTTCGGTACGTCTTCAGGTGCATTCGGCATCGACTCTCTTGATCTATCGAAACAACCCGATAGAACCCGAAGAACGTCCAGTTTTTTAGGCCGATGAAGAGCTATTAGTCGTCTCAGCACCTTCTGTTCTGTATGAGCCAGACTACGGATCGATCGGTGTTGCTGTCGGACGACCCGCCGCTTGACCTCCGGCTCTCGGAGTCGGAACTGGCGGCCACCCGCGAACGCATCGTCTCCTTTATTAGTGATATCGTCGATGACGCCAGCGCTGAGGGGGCCGTACTCGGTCTCTCTGGCGGTATCGACTCGACGCTGACCGCGTACCTCGCGGTCGAAGCCCTTGGCGAGGGGGGCCTTCACGGGATCACAATGCCCTCGGAGGTAAACGATCCCGACGTGATGAGCGACGCCGAACGCGTCGCCGCCGACCTCGGGATTGAGTACGATATCGTCGAGATCCAGCCGATCGCTGAACAGTTCTTCGAGGCGTTGCCCGGCCCCGCAGAGAACCGGATGGCCAAAGGCAACGTGTACGTCCGAACCCGAGCGGTGTGTAACTACTTCGTCGCCAACGCCGAGAACCGGGTCGTGTTAGGGACCGGCAACCGCGCAGAGGCCATGACGGGCTACTATACAAAGTACGGCGATCAGGCCGTCGACTGTAATCCGATCGGTAATCTGTACAAACAGCAGGTCCGCCAGCTGGCGGCATACGTGGGTGTGCCGCGCGAGTTGGTGATGCAGGAGCCGACCGCTGGGATGTGGGAGGGACAGAGCGACGCCGAGGAGCTGGGACTGGATTACGACACAGTTGACGCGATCCTCGCGGTCCACGTCGACGGCGGACTCTCGCGAGCAGCGACGGTGCGAGAGCTCGGTGTTCCGGCGGAGGCGGTCGAGCGCGTCGTGACGCTGTACGAGCGCAGCGCTCACAAGCGGTCGATGCCACCCGCTCCGGACCAGTAGGCGGATCCGGCTCAACACGTTTTAAAAGACGAGCTAGAGCTGGACCCTCCGTTAGCGATCAGTTCCGGGTCGGACAAGAGACTTATATCCCTGACCACCGTCGTCCCCGCAAGACAGTAGTATGCGCAGCACCCTCCCCAGTCGTTCGGAGGCCGCCACAGCTCTTTCGACCGCCGTGGACCGTGTCGAGAGCCGCCTACGGAATCCAACACACGTTGACAAGCTCGCCATCGGGATCGATACGCGAGCGCTGGCGGCGTTCCGCGTTCTGGTTGGGCTGCTGATTGTTGCCGACGTGCTCTCTCGCGCCCGGAACTTCTCGTTTTATTACACAGACGACGGAGTCGTTTCACAGTCGCTCGCACAGAGTCACACGAGCGACGGAGCGTTCTCTGTCTTCTTTTATACTAGCGATCCGACCGTCATAGCCGGTCTATTCGTCCTCACGGCACTCGTCGGTGTCGTGTTGCTGCTCGGATACCGGACGCGCGTCATGACCGTGGCCGCGTTCCTGCTCGTGATCTCCTTCGATCATCACAATCCGTTCGTGACGAGCTACGCGGACACCCTGTTCCGGCTCCTGTTGTTCTGGGCGATATTCCTCCCCCTCGGCGAACGCTGGTCGATCGACGCTCTCCACGCTGCGTCGCGGTCCGACGAGGGCGACCCCGGATCGGGGTCTGCCCGGGCCGTATCGGGTCCCCGTGAGACGGTCGCCGGGCTCGCATCGGTGGCGATCCTCGCGCAGATGATCACGATGTACGTCGTCAACGGGATTCACAAGTCTCGCTCGGAGATGTGGGGCACTACCGACGTAGCGCCGCTGGTTCTGGGAATCGATGAGATGACGTTCCTCCTTGGAGATTTCATGCGCGGCTTCCCGACGCTGCTCGGGTACGGAGGTGTTCTGTGGTACTACATGATGCTGACCGCGTGGGCGCTCGTTCTCCTCCGCGGAAAGGCGCGTATCGCATTCGTCGGACTGTTCGTTGGCGGCCACCTCTCGTTCGCCGTGACGGTTCGGATCGGCGCGTTCGCATACGTCGCGCTCGCCGGCCTGTTGCTGTTTCTCCCTCCCTCCTTTTGGGACGCCGTTGAGACAGCCGGCCGCCGAGTCAGCCGACTGGTCGCCGCACGAACGACCGTCTCGTTGTCACGTGGTGACCTCCGGCAGTGGGTAGCTATCCTACCAAATCCACGGCTCAGGTCGTCGGTCGCCGACCGAGGTCTCCGCGTCACACTTACAGTGGTGCTGATGGTTGCCGTGGTCGCCGTGCTCGTCGCCCCCGCAGTGGCGATTGCGCCAATTGCGGACGACACCGACGGGACGCATGATAGCATCGATTCCACGGTCAATGCGTTGAGCATCGACCAGCCGTCGTGGAGTGTGTTCGCCCCGACGCCACGGACGACCGACCGGTACTACGTAGTGACGGGGATGACGGCGGACGGCGAGGAGTATGACCTGTTCAACGATCGGGAGCTCGCGTACGACAGACCGTACGACGAGTTACAGAAGCAACACGGAACGTATCGTGAGCGGTTCTACATGAACAGTGTCCGACGTGCCGGAAACAACGATCCGGTCTCGGACCCGTTTGCGGAACACCTCTGTGAGACCGCTCAGGAGGACGGGTTGAACGTCACACATCTCCAGATGTTCACCGTAACCGAGGACATAACCATGGAAACGCTCGACGATCACGAGGACCGCGACCGAAGCTACAGCCGGTTTTACCTCGGCGGCTGCGGCGACAACAACCCGCGCGATGTCACGCAGCCACCGTCGTGAGTCCGTTCGCCCCGAAGCGAACGTGGCTCCCCGATTGTGAACACTGGATCAGGCGTCGTGGGCACGTTCTTTCGCGACTTCCGCGATCCCTGCGTTCGCGGAACAGTTCGGACATGCGTGGATGCGACCGCGTTTATCAGCGAACACGCGAGCGAACTGCTCGGAAACGTGCGCTTCGCAGTGTTCACACGTGGGCATGTTGTGAGACGGTGTCGTGGGTCATGTTCTGTACAACTAATCGAAGGGTCTGCGGACGGAAGACGGCTTTCCGAACTTAGTCCAAAATTCGACCCGAATCGATCGCGAGATGCCCAACTCACCGGCCAAATACCCCGAAAACAACCTCGCAGCGTCAGTACGGAGACCGCCGCAGTCCTCCGTCTAGAACTCGCGTAGCGACTCAAGTACCTCGTGGGCGGATCCGTCATCGATCGTCTCGCGGGCGGTTTCGAGTCCCGCTTCGATCGAGTCAACGTCCTCGCGGGCGTAGATCCGGAGCGCGGCGTTGACGGCCACCGCGTCCGCGAAGGGACCGTCGCGCTCCCCGGCGAGCACCGCCTCGGTGATCGCGGCGGACTCGGCGGCGACATCGTTGACCGCGAGGTCATCCTCCGCTAGGTCCATCCCGTAGTCGGCGGTCTCGATCTCGAAGTCGTCGAAGGTTGCTCCGTCGCTGCCGGCGTCATCGCCGTCGACTGCGGTCCACTCGGCGACTTTCGTGTAGCCGGGCCGAACGTCGTCGTATCCCTCCATTCCCTGGAACATCAGGACGCGGTCGAGGTCGTGGAATTCGCTTTCGACGAAGGTGTCGACGACTTTCTTTGCGAACGCGAGGTGATAGAAGGAGCCGAGGTGTGTGGATGCGCCTGCGGGGTTCGCCAGCGTTTCGATCGTGTTGACGAACGTACGGACGCCCATCTGGTCCCGGCGATCGAACAGGTCATCGACCGCGGGGTTGAACGTCGGCTGGTAGTAGAAACCGAAGCCGGTTTGATCCACCATCTCGGCGGAGTCACGCGGCGTGAGCTCCGTCGCAACTCCCAGTTCGTCGAGGACGTGTTTGTACGAGTCCTGTTTTTGTGTCGGCACCCTATCGCCCGAGTGGACGACGATGGGAGTTCCAGCCGCGGCCGCGACGACGCCCGCGGCGACGCCCAGAATCGCGGTTCGACCCTTACCGTCGTAGTTCGCGCCACAGTCAACGGGGTCACAGTCCGGTTCCGCGTACTCGACGCGCTCGCACATCACGTCGACGTACGCGCCGAGCTCTTCCGGCGTGTTCCGCTTCCAGCGGTTCGAGAGCCAAAACGCCCCGAGGGTAGTCGGGTCGGGTTCGCCCGCGAGGATCCGCTCGAACGCCTCGATTGCCTGTGCGCGCGTTAGGTCGTCGGCCGATTTGTGGCCGGAGCCACAGACCTCGGTCATCAGCCGTTTGAGGGGCCACTCGCCGAACTCTTGGGTCGCCTGAGCCATACGCTTCGTTCGGGTTTGTGAACGAAAAGCCTCCCGCTCGACTCCCGGCGTGTGGGAACGAACTGAGACAGCGTCTCCGTGAACATCGCGTTGCGAGCGCGGCCGGACTGGCTCCAGTTGCGCGCGGCCTTTCGAGGTGCGTGTGACTCCACGGTCGTGATAACAACTACCAAACAACTACTGATCGAACTTTCAAGTAAGATGTGTGTAACTGGTTATGTTCAACTTCTGTGGGAAAATACTCTGTGTAGTGGGGTCCAAAATCCGATACTATTATATATTCGTCAAGCTAGTAGGTAGCTGTACCCGATGACGTCCAAATCCGTCGCAACCGCGTTGACGCTGTATCGCTCTCGGACCCTGACGCTCGAACAGGCAGCGACCATCGGTGGCTGTTCGACCGCACAACTCGAGGAGAGCGCACGAGCGTTCGACCCGGTTCCGACCGAGCACGCAGCCGACGACTGAACGCCGTCTGCGTGGTCTCGGTTTGTGTCCCCTCGCTGACGCCGCCGCTCCGAAACCCGTAGATACCTCCCACGCGTACTGTGCCCAATGAGTCTCGATGCCGATTGGCGCGCCGGGATCGACGCGGTCGATGCCGCCCTCATCGACGAGTATCAGAGCGACTTCCCGGTCGAGTCTCGCCCGTTCGAGCGGGTCGCTCGTGAGATCACTGCCGAAACCGGCATCAATGTCGATGCCGCGAATCTGCTCGATCGCGTGCGGGACCTCCGTGAACAGGGCGTCTTCCGACGGTTTGGAGCGGTTCTCAACCCGCCGGTCATCGGTTCCTCGACGCTTGCGGCGGTACAGGCCCCCGACGATCGCTTCGACGAGGTCGCTGCGAGTATCAACGACTACCGACAGGTGAACCACAACTACCGTCGCGACCACGAGTGGAACCAGTGGTTCGTTGTCACCGCCGGCTCTCGGGAGAAACGCGACACGATCCTCACGGAGATCGCGGATACAACCGGTTGTGAGGTGTTGAACCTCCCGATGCTCACCGATTACTACATCGACCTGGAGTTTCCGGTCGTCAACCGCGATCGGTTCGCGAGGGAGTCGATCGAGGAGACGAGTGTCTCCGCGACCCGTATCTCGGAGAGCGCTCGGGGCGATCTTACACCACTCGAAGCCAACCTCCTGCTCGCGATACAGGACGGATTCCCGCTGTCAGCCACCCCGTACGCCGACATCGCTGCCGAGACCGACGCCGGGATCGACGACGTGCTCGCGGCAGTCGAACGACTCCTCGCGGACGGTTGTATCAAGCGGATCGGCTGTGTCGTCAACCACATCGTCACTGGGTTCACGAACAACTGTATGGTTGTCTGGGATGTCCCGGAGGACGAACTCGACGCGCGGGGCGAGTCGGTTGGGAGTCTTCCGTACGTCACCCTCTGTTACCACCGCCCGCGCCGGCCCGAGCAAGATTGGGAGTACAGCTTGTTCACTATGATCCACGGCCGCGAAGCCGACGCCGTGGACGCGAAGATTGACGAGCTGGCAACTGAGCACCTCCCGTTCGAACACGAACGGCTCTATTCAACGGAGACGCTCAAACAGACCGGCGCACGCTACGACGAACTCGTCGCAAACGCCGAGGAGTAGCGGACGAAGCCGCCGGGGTCGTTCACCTGTTGGTCCACCGCATCTGTCGGTCCACTTCACCCGTCGGCCCACTCGACGCCGTCGACGACATCCACGAACGTCGACCCGAACGCACCGGCCGGAGTGGTGAATCCATTCGGTGCGTCCCCCGCAAGAACTCGCTCGACTGCCGCCAGCGACGCCTCGACGGTGAACTCGTATGGATCCGGAGTCTTCAGCCGGGAGACGACGCTTTCCCCGTCCGCGGTTTGGGCTTCCCCCCAGACGAACACGCGGTTCCCCGCCCGCTCTGCCGCCGACGGACCGTCAACACGGGCGGCGACGACGCGGTCCAACAAATACCGCACCGGGCGGGTGCCGAGCAACGGTCCCAGCGGTCTCGACAGCCGGACCAGCCGAATGAAACGCGGGGGGACCGCAGCGTACACCGTCACGTCGCTCACGCCCGTCGTGTGTGCCGCGGTGACCACGTCACCCCACGGAACCGCAGTTGCCGATCGTGGCCCCCGGCCGAAGTCGATTTCGCGAGTCCGGATCCCGATCGGGAGCCGAACCAGCCGGTCGTCCTCGCGGACCACGATTTCCTCACCGAGTCCGCGAACCACGGTTCGTGCGGTCCCGCGGGAAACTCCCCCGTCGGCGTCGAACCCGAGCGCAAGCGTCGTTGCGTCAGGGAGCCGCTCGACCAGCCGTGCTGCGAGACAGTCGGTCGGAACCACGTCGAACCCGACGCCCGGAAGCAGGGTTGCGCCCGCCGAAACTGCCTCGTCGTTCCGATCCGCGAGATCCGCGAACACACCGAACTCTCCGGTCACGTCCAAGTAGTCCGTCCCCGCCTCCAGACAGGCGTCGACGAGCGGCGTTGCGGTCGCGGCGAACGGCCCAGCGCAGTTGAGCACGAGGTCGATGTCGCGAACGCTGTCGGCGACCATCTCAGGGATCCCGAGCCCGAACTCCCGAACCGAACACCGCAGCTCGCGGCCGAGTTCACGGAGTGCGTCGCCGTCACGCCCGGCGAGGACCGTATCGAGGCCGCGATCAACCGCCTCGCGGGCCACAAGTTCGCCGGTGTATCCGTACGCGCCGTAGAGCAGAACCGTCACGATCGACGGTCGAACCCGGACTCACTTGAGACTGCTTCCGATCTGGACCGACGGTCTTTACCCTGTTATATAACCGCCCCGCTACGGTTTCGATACAGATCCGACAATATATATGCGATACCGCGGCCATCCGTGCCGTGACCTGATTAGAGCCCCGGGACGGGAGACGGGTGTGCGGGGGTCGTCTCGGGCCGGTATCACCGCCTGTTTGCCACTCATAAACGGCTATGAAGCCGATCCGCCGTCTTCTTACCGACTCCGTCGATGTCGGTGAGATCCGCGACGGACGCCTCGCGGATGGTTTCGACGGAGCCGAACCGTCGCAGTAGTCGCTTCCGGGTTTCTGGGCCGACGCCCGGAACGTCGTCGAGCACCGTCTGAACCTCGTCGCGGACGGTCTGATGGTACTGGACCGCGAAGCGATGCGCTTCGTCACGAACCCGCTGGAGGACGTGAAGCTCGGGGGCATCCTCGGGCCACTGACGAGGCCCATCGGGCGTCACCACGAGTTCCTCCGCCTTCGCGAGCGCGACGACCGGTACGTCCCATCCGACCTCGTCGAGTGCGTCCTGCGCTGCGCCGAGCTGTCCCGTTCCGCCGTCGATCAACAACAGGTCCGGATCGGGACGGTCATCCCGCCTCTCCACCGCCCGCGTCGCGCGCCACCGGACGAGCTCACGCATGTTGGCGTAGTCGTCGTTGCGCTCGGTGAGTTTCTTCCGTCGATAGTCGCTCGTTTCGGCGCTGCCGCCGACAAAACAGACGTTCGATCCGACGACCGCGGTGCCCGAGGCGTGACTCACATCGAACCCCTCGATCCGCTCTGGACGGTCGATTCCGAGTCGGTCGCCGAGCGCTCCGATCGGGTCGTCACGGCCACCGCGCTTTCGGGCGTTCTTGAGCGCGAGCTCGACGAGCTTCGCCTCGCGGCCGGCTCCGGGCACGCGGACCGCGACCTCCTCGCTTTCGAGCCACTCGACCACGTCGCCGTTGGGGCGCTCTGGGAGGAGGATGGCCTCCGGAAACTCACGTTCGGCGTAGTACTGCGTGAGAAACGCGGACAGCACGGCCGCTGGTGTGTTCTCGTCACCCTCATCGCCGGTCTCCGGTGCGTCGAGCCGGTGGCGCTCCCGGTCGACGAGCTGCCCCCGTTCGCTGTGGAGCCGGGCCACGCGAGCAACGTCACCCTCGACGGCGGCCGCCAGCACATCAACGGTTCGGTGGTCCCGCCGGTCGCTCACCGCTTCACCGCCCTCACCGTGGAACGCCTCGACGGCTTCCAGTCTGTCCCGAAGGTTCGCGGCGCGCTCGAACTCGGCGTTCTCCGCGGCGGCCTCCATCCGTCGGCGGAGCGGATCGGCGAGGGCGCCCGTCTCCCCCTCGAAGAAGCGGCGAGCCGCGGCCACGTCCTCGGCGTAGCTCTCGGGGTCGATCTCGCCAGTACAGGGGCCCGAGCAGATCCCCATCTCGTAGTCGAGACACGGCCGATCGCGGTTGGCGTACTTGTGATCCGAGCACCCGCGGAGCCGGTACTCGTCACGGATCGCCTTCAGAACCGTCTCAACGCGTCCCTTGTTGGTGAACGGACCGTACGCGATTGCGGCCTCTTCGGGGTCGCGTGTCACCTCGATCCGCGGCACGGAGTGATCGGAAAAGGCGACGAGCGGGTACGATTTGTCGTCTTTCAGCCGGACGTTGTATCGCGGCTGTAGCCGTTTGATCTGGTTCGCCTCCAAGAGGAGCGCCTGCGTCTCCGTGTCCGTCACTGCGAATTCAATCCGGTCCGCGCGCTCGACCATCCCTCGGATGCGCCCGGAGCGCGGGTCCGTGTACGACCGCACCCGGTCCCGGAGGTCGACTGCTTTCCCGACGTACAGCGTCGTCTCGCCGGCCCGAAACTGGTAGACGCCGGGCTCCGTCGGAAGGGTCGTGGCCCGTTGGCGCACCGCGTCTGCGTCCATCGATGTTCAAATCCTCGTAGCCGCCGAACGCGTTTGAACGCTGCGGGCGAGAGTACTAGGATCCAACGCAGTGAAGCGGGGGTTGTCCCCACCCCGCCGTCTCCAGAATTATCAGACCTGAGTACCGGGGGGAATGGTTTATTCGGGTGGTTGGGTGACGCTAGGGTAGTTATGACGGGATTTCGAGGGCTCCTCCGGCGTCTGATCGGTCGGGACCGGAACTCGCGGTCGATCCCTGACGGTGGGGTTATCGCCGACGAGTCGCCGGCCGCCGCCGGATCGAACCAGAACACCGAGGAAGCTGATACCGGGGAGACTGATACCGACGTGAGTGACGGCGAGGCGTACGAGGTCACTGAAGCGGACGGCGTCGACCGCGTAGAGACACTCGCCGGTGCGGGATTTAAACAGGTGTTTAACGCGACGGGGGTACCGACGTTCATTCTCGATCAAGACGGTAATGTCGCTGAGTGGAACGGATCGATAGCCTCACTCACGGGAGTCGACCGCGACGACGCGGTCGGCCACGGCCACGTCTCGGAGCTGTTTTATCCAGATGGCCGCCGAGCCGACACGCTCGCCGACAAGGTCCTTGACGCACCCGAAACCGCCGACGAGGTGTACGATGTCGAGCGCTGTGATTCGACTCGGAACCGCTACCGCGATACGAGTACGATGACCGATCGCCACGGCGACCGGAAACACATCGAGTTCACGGCAACTCCGTTGTACGACGGCGACGAACTCGTCGGCGTGACCGAAGTCGTCATCGACCGGACGGAGAACGTCGAGGAGCGCGACGCAACGAGGACGCTCGTCTCCGAGATCCGGCGGACTGCCGAGGAGATAGGCGACGGCAACCTCGACGCCCGTGCCGTCTGCCACGAGGAGTGTGAGAGCCTCGATCCCGAGCTGCTTCGCGTCATCGGCGTGGTCAACGAGATGGCCGAACGGCTCGAAGACCTCTCCGAGAGCGTTCACGAACAGGCCCGTGAGATCGACACCACGGTAACGGAGGCGAGCGAGGCGGCCGCAACCATCGCCGAGAACGTCGACGAGCAAAACGAGCTGTTGGAGGAAGGCGTCTCCGAGATGCAGTCCTTCTCGGCCGGAATGGAAGAGGTTGCGGCCACCGCCGACCAGGTTGACGCCGCAGCGTCGTCAGCGCGGGACGCAGCGACCGAGGGCCTCGATGCGAGCAGCGACGCCCGCGAGGCGACCGAGGACGTGGTCGAGATCGGGGACGAACTGGTCGACAGCGTCGGCGCGCTCTCCGACCGGATGGATGACATCGAGGAGGTGATCGAGGTGATTTCCGATGTTGCGGAGCAGACAAACCTGCTCGCGCTCAACGCGAACATCGAGGCCGCGAGGGCCGGCGAGGAGGGCGACGGCTTCGCAGTTGTCGCCGAGGAAGTAAAGAAACTCGCCGACGAGACTCGCGGCCACACCGAAGCGATCACCGAGAGCCTCGACGAGCTTCAGACACAGTCCGACCAGACCTCGTCGGCGGTCGAGCGCTCCCACGAGCGAATCGAGGACGCCGGCACAGAGATCGAAACGGTGCTCGACTCGCTTGAAGAAATAGCGAACGCGGTCGATGAGGCAGCTGACGGCGTCGCGGAAGTTGCGCGCACCACCGATGACCAGGCCGCGACTGTCGAGGAACTCACGGCAACGCTGGAGTCCGTTCGGGACCGCTCCGATCGGACCGAGGAAGCGACCGACCGAATCGTGGCTGCGACCGACGATCAGGAATCCGCCGTTGACGAGCTAATAACACGAGTCGAACGCCTCGACGCGCGGACGTGACCCGGGCGTCGCCGAACGTTTAACATCGGCGGACCCGTGGTTCTCTCATGTCCGTCACGCCGCCCGGACCCATCGGTGACCCTCTCTTCGGCAATGGCCGCCAGTTTGCCGACGACCCGTTCACGTTTATGCGCGCATGTGCCGACAGCTACGGCGATGTCGTCCGGTTCGACCTCGGTCCGCGTGAGACGTATCTGCTCACGAACCCCGACGACATCGAACGTGTGCTCGTTTCCGAGGCGGAACGCTACCGGAAGCCCCAGTTCGGCGACGACGCGATGAACACCCTGCTCGGCGACGGACTCCTGTTAAGTGAGGGGGAAACGTGGCGCAAACAGCGGAGCCTCGCGAACCCGTCGTTTCACACCCAGCGTATTGGTGCGCTCACGGGAACAATGGTCGGTCACACCGAGTCGCACTTGGCTGAATGGGACTCCGATGAGGTCGTCGACATTCAACTGGAAGTCGCGCGGCTCACTGTTCGGATCATCGTTTCGGCGATGTTTGGCGCGGATGTTACCGACGAGGAGGTCGCAACGGTTCAGGAGAATCTTGAACCGCTCGGCGCACGGTTCGAGCCGGACCCCCGGCGATTCCTAATTCCGAACTGGGTGCCAACTCGGGAGAACCGCGCCTTCGATGAGGCGGTCGAGACGTTAGAGAACGTGATCGATGGCATCGTTGAGCGACGCCGAGGAACCGAACGTGACCCGGCTGTCGACCCTGCCGGAGCGGCGGGCACCGCCGTTCGCGGCCCACCCGGTGACCCCGACGGAGAGATGCCAATGGATCTCCTCTCCGTGCTGCTCCGGGCCCGTGACCGCGGGGAACAGTCCGACGAGAACCTCCGCGATGAGATGGTGACGATGCTGTTGGCAGGCCACGACACGACCGCGCTTGCGTTGACGTATACGTTCTACCTGCTCTCGAACCACCCGGAGGCCCGCAAGCGCGTCGAACAAGAGGCGGACGCCGCAACTGCGGACGGGCCACCGGACGCTGCCGATGTCAGAGAGATGACGTACACGGAGCGTGTTCTCAACGAATCGATGCGGCTGTATCCCCCGGTGTACCTCCTGTTCCGCGAGCCGAAACTCGACGTGAAAGTCGACGGCTACCGAATTCCTGAGGGATCCGCGCTCATGTGCTCACAGTGGGTCGTCCATCGGTCTTCACGGTGGTACGACAACCCGGATACGTTTGACCCCGACCGATGGCTCCCCGAGCGACGGAGCGCGCGGCCGCGGTTCTCGTATTTCCCCTTCGGCGGCGGCCCGCGCCACTGTATCGGGAAAGCGTTCTCGCTGCTCGAGGCAAAACTCATCCTCGCGTCCGTCTGCTCGCGGTACGCACTCGACTACGAGGGACCAGAGCTCTCTCTCCGCGGATCGTTGACGATGCATCCCAACCATCCGGTTCCAATGCGGTTACAGGAGCGGTAAGACGGCCGAGAGGATCGGCTCTCGGCTCAGAGCTCGACCGTCGCCGCTGTCTCGCGGAACTCGGCGTCGTACAGGTCGAGCGCGTGAACACGCCACGCAACCGGGTCGATGTCGGCGTCAAGGAGACAGTCAAGCGCTTCGTGATCCGGTGTGTCTCCCCGCGCAAGTGTGATGTGTGGAACGTAGTCGTCACCCTCGATCCCGCTGACCGGGTCGATCACCCGACAGAGTCGTCGATGAAGCCGGACGAGTCCCGGACTCTCGACCGCGAGATGGACGACGATCCCGCCGTCATCCGTTTTGAACGTATCAATCCCGTCGACCAATACCCGGAACGGATCGGTGTCGGCAAAAACCGGACGAACCGTCTCTCGAAGGCGTTCGAGCGCGTGTTCCCGCGTCCGCCCGCCGATTTTGCGTGTCCCCCGATCCGGCTCCGTCACGTCTTCGACGCTTACCCGCTTACACACGAGTGTGTGTCGGTCTCGAAGCCGATCGAACCCCGAGAGTTTCGGCTGGAGATCCGTCGCGAGACGGTCGATGGCCGGTGGTAACGGAACGTTAACGCTGAACATGTACTCCCTGCCATCGGGGGATTGAATGACGATCGTGTCGCCTCGACCCCTCACTACCAGTTTCGGGCTGTCGACCGCCGGGGGTTCGCGGATCTCCAGCGGAAACGGATGATACACGGAGGCGTCGGGTCTGCCACCTCGCTCCCCTGTGGAGTCGCCGGATCACATCGTTCCCGGACATGGCGGAGCAACGCGCCGACAGCGCAAAAGCGCTCCCGTGTTGCGCCGACCGCGCGGTTAAATACCCCTTCGCGATCAACGTGGAGTCATGAGTCTCATCGCGTTCGACTTTGACGGCACGCTTTCGGATTCCGAGATGACGGTCTTGCTCGCGGAGCGGGCGGGTGTCGCCGACGAGGTCGCCGAGATCACGGAGCGAGCGATGAACGACGAAATCAGCTACGCCGAGAGCCTCTACAGCCGAGCCGAACTACTCGGCGGACTCTCCGAAGCGGAGGTCGAGGCGGCGTTCGGCGAGGTTCGGATCCGGCCCGGCTCGGCCCGGCTAATCCGCCGTCTCCGCGAGAACGGCCACCACGTCGCGGTGCTCACCGGCGGCTTCGAGCGCGGAGTCGAGCGCGCGCTGGAACGGGAGGGCGTCACGGTCGACACGATCGTTGCGAACCGACTCCCAGTAGAGAACGGTGCGCTCACGGGCAAGGCGGAGGGGCCGCTTATCGAGGGGACGAAAGATGACGCCTTGGAGTCGCTGGCGACGGACCTCGGTGTTCCGATGGCCTCCACGGTCGCGGTCGGCGACGGCGCGAACGATCTCCCGATGTTAGAGGTTGCCGAACTCTCCGTCGGATTCGTCCCAAAAGACGCGGTTCGTCCCGTCTGTGACGCTGTCGTCGCATCGATGTACCGGCTGGGAAAGGTGCTAGAGGCACACGGCGTGTTGTCAGCGGAGTCGTGATCCGACCTGACCGGGCAAAGCCGCACTGACCGGTGTTACTACCGGGAGGGAAGCGTCCTCGACCGACTCGTAAACCCTTATCTCGGGGTAGATAGAACTACGACGCATGAACGTCACCGCCGGGGTGGCTCGATGATCCCCACCCTGACGTATCTCCAGTTCCACCTCGTCTTCAGTTTCCCATTGCTTGCTGCCCTCTGGTATCTCGCGCCGCGATACGACGCAGTCCGACGAAGGCGGGCGACGGCGGGGATCGCAATCCTCGTCGCCATCGCCTACGCGTACACGACGCCGTGGATCAGCTACATGATCCGTCGCGGCGCGTGGGGGTACGCCGACGGAGCAGTGCTCGTCCGGGCGCTGTCGATCCCACTCGGTGAGTACCTCTATTTCGCGATCCAGACGCTTATCGTCGCCTTCGTGCTTCATCGACTTGGATTCGACCCGACCTTCCGCGACGGTGACTTCGACTGGAAACCAAGGGCTGCGGGGGTGTTCGTCGGTGTTGTAATGGTGGTCGTCGGCCTCTGGCTCGTCTCGCTTGGCGACTCGTTCCTCTATCTCGGCGGCCTGATCGCGTGGGTCGGTCCGGTGCTTGCGCTTCAGTGGAGTGTCGGCGGCGGCTATCTCGCACGCACTCCCCGCGTCTGGCTGACGGCGACGCTCGTCCCTTCGCTGTACTTCTGGGTCGTCGACCGGATCGCGATCGAGATGGGGACGTGGATCATCTCCGACACCTATACCACCGGTATCGCCGTTCTTGGCCTTCCAATCGAGGAGATGCTCTTTTTCGCGTCTGCCAGCCTCATGACGATCAACGGGCTGGTGTTGTTCGAGTGGGTGCTCGACTGGAACGATCGCCGAGGCGCTCCGGACGGATCGCCGATCGACTCGCTCGACCCCGTCGATGACTGAGGGTGTACTCGCCACGCTGATTCCGTCGGCTTCGGACGGTGACGAGCGCGCGGTGACGCGTGCCGACCGCGCCTTCGCGCTGTACCCTGCGATCGCGCTCGCGGCACTGTTGCCGGTCGGCGCGGCGACCCCCCTGTTTCCGGTCGAGGTCGGCGTCGCCGTCTTCGCGCTCGGAACGCTTGCCGTCGGGATGGCACACGGTGCGGTCGACCATCTCGTCCCGCTACGGGTCGCCTTCGGGGTGTCGCTTCGACGCTCTATCGTCGCCGTTTCGGTCGTTTATGCGGTTCTGGGCGGCGCCGTGATCGCCGCGTTCTTCCTCGCACCCGTCGCGGCGTTCGTCGGGTTCATCGCACTCACGTGGCTCCACTGGGGGCAGGGGGACGTGGCCGCGCTCGTCGCCGCCGGCGTCGACCATCTACGAACGCCGGGAGAGCGGGTCCTGACGCTTGTCGTGCGTGGCGGACTCCCGATGGGCGTCCCGCTGATCGCTCATCCCGGGGAATACCGGCTTGTCGCGGAGTGGATGGTCGGGCTGTTCGTCGCCGACGCGGTGACCGCGGTCGACCCCGTATTCACCCCAGCGGTACGGGCCACGGTTGGGGTCGGTATGGCCGTCGCCACGCTCCTCTCGATCGGACTCGGGTTCGTGCGGGTCCGTGGGGGTGCCGACCGTCGCGGGTGGCTCCGCGATGTCGGCGAGACGCTCGTGTTGTGGGCGTGGTTCCTGCTCGCCGCGCCCGTGTTCGCGATCGGCGTCTATTTCGCACTCTGGCACGCCCTGCGACACGTTGGCCGGCTGGTTCTGCTCGACGACGCCGCCGCCGGTGCGCTCGCAGCTGGCGACACGCGCGGCGCACTCCGGCGGTTCGCGCGCGACGCTGCCCCGCTCACGCTCGGCGGCTTCCTCGTCGTTGGAGGGGTTGCGCTTGCGGTTCCCTACGGGGTTGCGGCCCCCGGTGACCTGCTCGCGGTGTCGCTCGTCGCCATCGCGGCGATGACGCTCCCGCACGTTGCCGTGGTCGCATGGCTCGACGGACGACAGGGCGTGTGGCGGCCGTGAGGATCGACCGACTCGATACCCGGCCGATGAACTGACCGACGATCGATCGGCCTCGCCCCTCGCCGACCATCGGCAGACCTTTTCTGTACTCCGTAGTAGTAGTCAATGATGACTCACATCGATCTCGTCCTCGACTGGACGCCGAACACGAACCACACGGGCTTCTACGTCGCGGCTGCGGAGGGGTACTACGCCGACCGCGGGTTGGATGTCTCGATCCGGTCACCGGCGGCGGACGACTACGAGAAAACGCCCGCGAAGCGGGTCGCCACGGGCGACGCGACGCTCGCGATCGGCCCCTCGGAGAGCGTCATCAGCTACTCGACGCACCCCGAGTATCCCTCGCTCACGGCGGTCGCGGCGGTGTGCCAGTCGGACCTGAGCGCGATTGTGTCGCTCGCCGAGAGCGGGGTCGACCGCCCCGCCGACCTCGACGGCGGCCGGTACGCCTCCTACGACGCACGATTTGAGGACCACATCGTCGCTCAAATGATCAAAAACGACGGCGGCGACGGCGAGTTCGAGTCGATCACCCCGCCGAAACTCGGGATCTGGAACACCTTACTTGATGGCGACGCCGATGCGACGTGGGTGTTCACGCCGTGGGAAGGGCTGCTGGCCGAGCGCGACGGGATCGAGTTGAACGCCTTCGGGCTCGACGAGTACGACGTTCCCTACGGCTACACGCCCGTGCTTCTGGCGCGTCCCGAGACGATTGAGGGTGACGACGACCGCCTCGCCGACTTCCTCGCTGCGACCGCCGAGGGATACCGCTTTGCGGCCGAGAACCCCGAAGCCGCCGCGGACCTGCTCCGTGCGGAGGCGACTGGCATGGACGCCGACGACCCCGAGTTCCTGCGCGAGAGCCAGCGCCGCGTCTCCGAGGCGTACCTCACCGACGACGGTGCGTGGGGTGTGATGGAGCCAACGCGATGGGAGGCGTTCGTCGACTGGCTCGCGGCGGAGGGGATCCTGACGACGCTCGGTGGTGATCCGATACCCGCTGACGAGTTGCCGCCACAAAAGCTGTTCACGAACGACCTCTTGCCGCGGACGGAGTGAGTTCAATCGACGATCGAGATTTTATAAGTGAGTCGTTGAGACTGCTCGAATACGCACACCTGAGCGGTCAACTACGTATACGCCTCTCGTAGCAAGACCAGCACCCCGCCAAGCATCGCGAGGTTACCGAAGAAGGCCAGTCGTTCGCCGCTTTTGTCGTCTTCGTCGGCGTTCCAGAAGTCGTGCATCGTCGAAGTCACCACGACGAGAAACGTTGCTGCCGCGCCGGTCGCGATCCGCGGGGCGCGCCAGAGTGCGATTCCGAGCCCTGCGACGAACATCATCCCCGACGCGAACGGCGCTGCCACCTCCGGCATCGGCACGCCCGCGGACTCCGCGTATTCGACCGTCTCGTCCATCTCTCTGAAGTCCTCAGAGGCCTGTGCCGCCAACCCGAGGCCGAGCGCGACGCGGCCGAGTCGCGCTGGTGACCCACTTCCGCCGGCTTCCTGATCGATCTCACTCATATGTCACTCATTTACAAGGCGCGAATAAAAGCTTATCCGCGAGTCATTTCCCTCCGAGGTTCGTACTGATGGATCGATGGAGTCGATCACGTTTCGGGAGCCGACCGATGACGATGTCGCGGAGATTGAGGGGATCGTTACCGCACATTTCAGCGACGGGAGTTCGTATACTGTCGACCCCGGGGTTGGAGACCCGACGTACCACGTTCGCATCGCGGAGGACGACACCGGGATTCTCGGCGTGATGGCCGTCGACCTGTACGACGATCCAGCCGCTGTCGCCGACGAAATGTACTTCTTTGACGACGTTGGGCTGTTTCCTGCTGCCGACCGGTATGGGCTCTTGGAGATGGGATACGTCAGGCCGGACGCGACCGGACAGGGGATCGGGAGCCGACTGCTCGAACGAGTCGAGTCGATCGCAATAAACGACGGCGTGGACTGTCTCCTTGTCGATTCGTGGTACCACGGCGGTGACGACTCCCCTGAGCGTCTCTTCGACTCGCACGGCTACGAGACGGTCCATCGCGACCCGTTCGACCGACCTGTCACCGAGTGCCCGAAATGTCGAGAGGAGTGTGTCTGTGAGGCTGGGCTCGCTATCCGCCGCGTCGAGTAGAGGAGGAGTTCGGTCCCGCGACGCGTCGCAGTCGACGCTCCGACCACGCTCTGGCCTCCATGCGGCTGTCTGACAAACGCTTAAGTATCAAGCAGGTCGATCGACTGATAATGGGCAATAAGAACAAGACGATCTCTTTCCGTGTCAACGAGGACGCGTTCGAGGCTCTCCGAGAGATCGCGGAGAAGCGGGATATTTCTCTCTCAGCCGTGTTCCGAGACTATGTGGATACGCTCGTTGCCCACGACGGACAGGTCCGCGTCATCCCAGAGGCGGAACTTGAGAGCATGGGCGACAGTGGAGAGTCGTTTCCCCCGAAGATCGAGGTTCCGAAGAGCTTCGTTCGCGAACACGAGCGGCTCGAGCTCGAGGCCGACCACCTCCGCGAGCAGCTCGAAGAGCACAAACGCTACGTCAACTACCTCCGCGAACAGCTGGAGGACGAGGACGATGACGTAATCCACCTCGAAGATCTCGACGGCGAACCAGACGAGCCTTCTTTCCGACTCGGGTAACCACACGCGGACACCCGATTCACTTCGCTGACCTCGTCCAGTCGCTTCTCTCCGTCCGTTTTGAGTCCTATTCTCGGGGTTTCGATCCGGCGGGAAACCTTCCTGTTTGTCCATTACTGTTCGGTGAAACGGCGATCTCGCCGAAAATATTGCCGCACGACCCACGTTATATTCAAAAACGTCTGATTTTTGGATTTGCTACTGGACAGTTACCTGAACTGCCGGCCTATTTCTGCTCATAGTAAACCTTTTACGAAAGCCATATTACCCGGGCGTCGGACTATTTGGGCATGAACAGGTGGGTTCGACCGTGAGCGTTTTCGACAGGGCGTACGACGATCCGGTCCGTGTCCTCGACGAGGACGGCGAGGTCGTTGGCGACGTGCCGGATCTCGACGAGGAGACGTTTGTCGGCATGTATCGGGCGATGCGGCTCGCCAGACACTTCGACGGACGGGCGGTGAGTCTCCAGCGACAGGGTCGGATGGGGACGTATCCTCCACTCTCCGGACAGGAGGGCGCACAGATCGGCTCCGCGTTCGCGCTCGCTGAAAACGACTGGATCGTTCCTTCGTATCGTGAACACGGCGCAGCCGTCGTCCGCGGTGTCCCACTGAAAAAAACGCTCCTCTACTGGATGGGTCACGAGGACGGGAACGCCGTCCCTGAAGATGCCAATGTGTTCCCCGTCGCCGTCCCTATCGCCTCCCAAGTTCCACACGCGACCGGCGCGGCATGGGCATCGAAACTTCAGGGGGACGACGACGTGTTCCTCTGTTACTTCGGCGACGGCGCGACGAGTGAGGGCGATTTCCACGAAGGACTGAATTTCGCGGGCGTGTTCGATACGCCGACCGTCTTCTTCTGTAACAACAACCAGTGGGCCATTTCGGTGCCACGCGAGCGGCAGACCCGAAGTGCGACGCTCGCACAGAAGGCGGCGGCGTACGGGTTCGACGGGGTCCAGGTGGACGGCATGGACCCGTTGGCGGTGTACAGTGTCACCGAGGCAGCCGTCGAAAAGGCGCGGAATCCGCCCGATGGACACCTCCGGCCGACGATGATCGAGGCAATACAGTACCGGTTCGGCGCACACACCACGGCGGACGATCCGACGGTGTACCGCGACGACGACGAGGTCGAGGAGTGGAAACGGAAGGATCCGATTCCGCGGTTGGAGGCGTTCCTCCGGTCGGAGGGGATCCTCGACGACGACCGCGTCGCGGAGATTGAGGCGAGCGTCGAGAAACAGGTTGCCGACGCCATCGACGCGGCTGAGAGCGTTCCACGACCCGCCCCGCGGGAGCTGTTCGAACACGCGTACGAGGAGCTTCCACCCGAACTTGAGGCACAGTACGAGGAGTTTGTCGCGCTCCGCGACGAACACGGTGACGAAGCCTTCCTAGGTGAATAAATGAGCGAGACACAGAACCTCACGCTGGTACAGGCGGTACGGGACGGTTTACACACTGAGTTGGCTCGGGACGACGATGTTGTCGTGCTCGGCCAAGATGTCGGGAAAAACGGTGGCGTGTTCCGCGCTACCGAGGGATTACACGACGAGTTCGGTGACGACCGCGTCGTCGACACGCCGCTCGCCGAGTCCGGTATCATCGGCTGTGCGGTCGGTATGGCTGCGATGGGAATGCGGCCGGTTCCCGAGATCCAGTTCTCCGGGTTCATGTACCCCGGCTACGACCAGATCGTCTCGCATATGGCTCGGTTTCGCACCCGCACGCGAAGCCGATACACGCTTCCGATGACGTTGCGTGCCCCGTACGGTGGCGGGATCCGCGCGCCCGAGAGCCACTCCGACTCGAAGGAGGCCTTTTATGCCCACGAGGCCGGGCTCAAAGTCGTCACTCCGTCGACGCCGTACGACACGAAAGGGCTACTCACATCGGCGATTCGGGACCCTGACCCGGTCGTGTTTCTCGAACCGAAGCTGATCTACCGTGCCTTCCGCGAGCAGGTTCCCACGGAGTCGTACACGGTCCCGCTCGGCGAGGCGGCGACTCGCCGAGAGGGCGAAGACGTTGCGGTGTTCACCTACGGTGCGATGACTCGTCGAACCCTTGAGGCAGCCGAGAACCTCGCAGCGGACGGAATCGAATGTGAGGTGGTCGACCTTCGAACCGTATCGCCGCTGGACCGTGAGGCAATCGTCGAGGCGTTCGAACGGACCGGTCGCGCCGCTGTCGTCCACGAAGCACCGAAATCCGGCGGTCTCGCCGGAGAAATAACGTCGATCATTCAGGAGGAGGCACTACTGTATCAGGAGGCACCCGTGAAACGGGTCGCCGGCTTCGACGTGCCGTATCCGCTGTACGCGCTGGAAGACTACTACCTTCCCAGCGTGAAACGCATCGAGGAGGGTATCAGGGAGGCGGCCGAGTTCTAACTATGCCTGTCAAGGAATTCAAGCTCCCGGATGTCGGTGAAGGCGTCGCGGAGGGGGAACTGGTCACGTGGCTCGTTGAACCCGGCGACCGCGTCGAGGAGGACCAACCTGTCGCCGAAGTGGAGACGGACAAGGCGCTCGTCGAGGTCCCCTCACGGTACGACGGCGTCGTCGAGGAGCTGTTCGTCGAGGAAGGAGAGATGGTTCCCGTTGGCGACGTGATTATTTCCTTCCGCGTCGACGAGGACGGCGAAACGAGCGGCGCGGACGCCGGTGCCGACACGGCGGGCGGAGGCGACGCGGGATCTGCCGCCGACGCGGCGGCTAGCGATACTCCGGACCCCGCGGATGAGGAGACTGACACCGAGGAACCGGAGACGCCGTCCGGGCGGACGTTTGCGCCGCCGTCGGTCCGTCGACTCGCGCGCGAGTTAGGCGTCGATATCGCCGCCGTCGAGGGGTCCGGCCCCGGCGGCCGAATCGGAGAGGGAGACGTGCGGGCGTACGCGGAGTCGGGCGGAACGGCCGACTCCGGCTCGGACGACGACGCCAGCGACGCGGATAGCTCCGGCCCGAAACCGGTCGACATCGGATCCGGGGACCGGAAGTCCGCGGTCAGCAAGCGCGGTGGGGGCGATGTGCCGACTGAATCGACGCCGCCGAACGTGGAACCGGCCGGCCGCGAAACGACGCTCGCGACGCCAGCAACCCGGAAGGTCGCCCGCGAACTGGGCGTTGATATCGACGATGTCCCGACCGACGCGACACGGGACGGCGAGCCGTTCGTCGACGAGGCGGCGGTTCGGGCCTACGCTGAGGCAGACGCGCAGACCGACGCGGCACCGACGACGACCGATCCCGCTCCCGAACCGACGCCAACCGAAGTCGGCGAGCCGTCCGGAGCGACCGGGGTGTCCGCCGACAGAACGCCGGAGACCGTCCCCTACCGCGGTGTTCGCCGGACGATCGGCAAGCAGATGGAGCGCTCGAAGTTCACGGCCCCGCACGTCACCCATCACGACACCGCCGAGGTCGACGCGCTCGTGGAGGCCCGCGAGCAGTTGAAGCCGAAAGCCGAGGCGCGCGACGTCAAACTCACCTACATGCCGTTCGTCATGAAAGCGATCGTCGCCGGGCTGAAGGAGCATCCCTACCTCAACAGCGAGCTCCGCGAGGACGACGAGGAGATCCTCTTAAAAAAGGAGTACAACCTCGGTATCGCGGTGGCGACCGATGCGGGGCTGATGGTCCCCGTGGTGAACGATGTCGACGAGAAGGGGATCTTCGAACTGGCCGAGGAGGTGAACGACCTCGCCACGCGGGCACGCGAGCGGAAGATCAAGCCCGCGGAGATGAAGGGCGGCACCTTCACAATCACGAACTTCGGCGCGATCGGTGGGGAGTACGCCACGCCGATCATCAACTACCCTGAGACCGCGATCCTCGGGCTGGGAGCGATCGAGGAGCGGCCCGTTGTCAGGGATCGTTCTGCGGTCGACGACGGGTTCCTCGACGACGAGGCAGGGACAACCGTCGTTCCCGTGCCGACGCTTCCGCTGTCGCTGTCGATCGACCATCGGGTCGTCGACGGCGCGATCGCAGCCGAGTTCGCGAACACCGTTATGGAACACCTTGAAAACCCGCTGCTGCTGTTGAACCAATAATGGTCGTCGGAGACATTTCAACCGGAACTGAGGTACTGGTGATCGGTGCGGGACCGGGCGGCTACGTCGCCGCCATCCGCGCCGCACAGAACGGACTGGACACGACGCTGGTCGAGAAAGACGCCTACGGGGGAGCCTGTCTCAACCGCGGCTGTATCCCCTCAAAAGCGCTTATCACTGCCAGCGGACTCGCCCACGAGGCTGGAAACGCCGAACACATGGGTGTCCACGCTGACCCCGCCGTGGACCTGACGCGGATGATGGAGTGGAAAAACGGCGTCGTCGACGGGCTCACCGGTGGCGTCGAGAAGCTGTGTAAGGCAAACGGTGTGAACCTGATCGAAGGGACCGCGAGCTTCGCCAACGAAAACAGCGTCCGCGTCGCTCACGGCGGGGACGGACAGGGCTCCGAGTCGATCGACTTCGAGCATGCCATCGTCGCCACCGGTTCCCGACCGGTTCAGATTCCCGGCTTCGAATTCAGCGAGGACCACGTTTGGAGCTCAACCGACGCGCTCGCGGCTGAGACCGTTCCCGATCGTCTCGCGGTCGTCGGCGGCGGATACATCGGAATGGAGCTCGCAACGGTGTACGCGAAACTCGGCGCGGAGGTCACTGTCGTCGAGATGCTCGACGATATCCTCGCACCCTACGAGGACGACGTGAAACGTGTCGTTCGGAAGCGCGCCGAGGATCTCGGGATCGAGTTCCACTTCGGCGAGGGCGCGACAGAGTGGACCGATTCCGGCGACGGCGGGTTCCTTCTCCACACGGAGACCGAAGACGGCGAGGCGTCCACGTATCCGGCCGATCGAATTCTCGTCGCGGTCGGCAGAGCGCCCGTCACCGACGGGCTCGACCTTGAGAACGCCGGTGTCAAGACTGACGACCGCGGGTTCATCGAGACCGACGATCGAACCCGTACCGAGGTCGAACACGTCCACGCCGTCGGCGATGTCGCCGGCGACCCGATGCTCGCACACGCCGCATCGAAGGAGGGAATCGTCGCGGTCGAACACATCGCGGGGGAGCCGGCTGCCCTCGACTATCAGGCGATTCCGGCGGCGGTCTTCACCGATCCGGAAATTGGGACGGTCGGGATGACCGAGGCGGACGCCGAGGATGCTGGCTTCGATGTCGTTGTCGGCGAGATGCCGTTCAACGCGTCTGGGCGCGCCATGACGGCCGGCCATACGGACGGGTTCGTTCGACTTGTCGCCGACGCGGAACACGGGTTCCTGCTCGGCGGCCAGATTGTCGGCCCGGAAGCGTCAGAGCTGGTCGCCGAGGTCGCACTCGCGATCGAACTCGGCGCAACATTGGAGGATGTCGCGGCGACGATTCACACGCACCCGACGCTCGCGGAGGCCGTGATGGAGGCCGCCGAGAACGCGCAGGGGCAGGCGATCCACACGCTGAACCGGTAGCGCGCCCCAACTCGCCTTTTAATCGCTTGGACCCCCTGTCACCCTGTAGAGTGCTGGTTACTGATTCGATGTGCGAACAGTGACTAGTTTGAGACCCACGGTCGCTTCGCCTCTATTTTTGATATAGCGTAATAAAGTTTAAAGCATCATAACACCACCGTTACCGAGTACGGGCGAGATCGGTTGCCGGGGCCGATCTATTGGCCGGATCCGGTCTCCCAACGAAGGGATCGACCGGCTTTTTCCTCGCCGGGTCATCGTGTGCGGTATGGCCGACGAGTTTGACCCCGAGAAGTTCGAGGACAAGTACGTCCACTACTTTTCGGAGCTACAGCGGGCGTACAAGAACGCCTTTAATCAGATGAACGACCGCTACGACTCGGAGCTGATCCACGGGATCGACCAGATGGTGCTCAACGAGTCGGAACCGATGTACGAGGACGGAGAGTTTCGGGTCGAACTACCTGAGAACCCTCGTGAACGTCTCCAGGGCATCCTCGTCGACGACGAGAAGTTTGAGACGACGCTGGACGAGTACGTCGACCGGATCGAGACGGAGCTGTACCGGACGCTCGGCGTCGACGAGCCCACGTAACGACTCTCTGGACGGAATACGTGGGAACGAACCAAAGGCATAAGCCCGCGGAACGCAAACTCAGAAGCATGAGTACGGAAACGGCCGACGCGGAGAATGACCTCCGCGAGCGGATCACGAACTTCCTGCGACGGAACTTCCCCCAGATCCAGATGCACGGCGGGAACGCCGCGATCAGCCACCTCGACATGGAGACCGGTGAGGTCCATATCCAACTCGGCGGTGCCTGTTCCGGCTGTGGCATCTCCCCGATGACGATCCAGGCTATCAAGTCGCGAATGGTCAAGGAGATTCCCGAAATAGAGACCGTTCACGCCGACACCGGAGCGAGTGGCGGCGCGGACGGCGACCTCGGTGGAACCGGTGGCGGAATGTCTCCTTCGTTCCCCGGTGAAACGAGCGACGACGGTGACGACGAAGGGCCGCAGGCCCCGTTCTAAACGCGCTTTATTTCGCAATCGGCACCGGCTCCGGCTCTTCTCACCGTTTACGACCCTGTTCGACGAGTACTCGACGAGTCACCGATCGTGGTCTCTCTTCGTTGGTATATCTTATATCGCGATATCAAAAGACTACGTGACGACATCGGCTCCACGAGTCAACCTTTTTGCCTCGGGCCTGCCACCGGTCTCTATGTACTATCGCGAGGTCGAACCGACGGCGGAGTACGTCGCACGGTTCGAGACCGGCGCCGACTGGCGCGAGGAGATTGAAACCCTCGCCCGCGAGGAGGATGTCGAGGCGGCGTGGTTCTCGGCGCTCGGCGCGGTCCAAGACGCGGAGGTCTGGTTCTACGATCAGGAGGACGCCGAGTACCGTTCCGTCACCTTCGACGAACCGCTTGAGGTCGCGGCGTGTGTCGGCAACGTCTCGCTGCTTGACGGCGATATCTTCGCGCACACTCACGCAGTGTTGTCGCGGCCGAGTGGACAGGCGCTCGCGGGGCATCTCGACTCGGCGACCGTGTGGGCCGGCGAGTGTCACTTTCAGGCGTTTGCGGAACCACTGAAACGGGATCACGATCCTGCGACCGACCTAGACCTCTGGCTCTGATGGACGGTGACAGTCGATGAGACCGGACGACGAGCGCTACTTCGCGCGGATCGAGGACCGTCTCGACGAGGCGTTCGAGGTCGCGGAGGCCGCAAAGGGGCAGGGAAAGGATCCGGAGCCGGAGATCGAGATTCCGGTCGCCCGCGATATGGCCGACCGCGTCGAGAACATCCTCGGGATCGACGGTGTCGCCGAGCGTGTTCGAGAGCTCGAAGGAGAGATGTCCCGCGAGGAGGCGGCGCTCGAACTCGTTACCGACTTCGTCGAGGGAACCGTTGGCGACTACGACTCGCGCGCGGGAAAGGTTGAGGGCGCGGTCAGAACCGCGGTCGCGCTGCTCACAGAAGGGGTTGTTGCCGCACCGATCGAGGGGATCGACCGTGTCGAGCTGCTGCAAAACGACGACGGGACGGAGTTCATCAACGTCTACTACGCGGGTCCGATCCGCTCGGCAGGAGGGACGGCACAGGCCCTGTCGGTGCTCGTCGCCGACTACGCCCGGTCACTGTTAGGAATCGACGAGTACCACGCCCGAACCGAGGAAGTCGAGCGGTACGCCGAAGAGATCGCACTCTACGACAAGGAGACGGGACTCCAGTACACGCCGAAGGATAAGGAGTCGAAGTTCATCGCCAAACACCTCCCGATCATGCTCGACGGAGAGGCAACGGGAGATGAGGAGGTGTCGGGGTTTCGCGATCTTGAACGGGTGGACACCAACTCCGCACGCGGCGGGATGTGTCTCGTCGCCGCCGAGGGGATCGCCCTGAAAGCCCCGAAGATCCAGCGGTACACCCGTGGCCTCGACGAGGTCGACTGGCCGTGGCTTCAAGACCTCATCGACGGAACCATCGGCGAGACGGCCGACGACGACGTGGACGACGAGGAAGCCGACGAGGATGACGGGAACGACTCGACAAATGGAGCCGACGACGCGGTCGATGTGCCCGGAGACGGGACCGCCGACGAAGCGGTCGCCGGTCCGCCCCGTCCCGAACCCTCTCAGAAGTTCCTCCGGGATCTGATCGCCGGGCGGCCGGTGTTCACGCATCCCTCAGAGCCCGGTGGGTTCCGGCTCCGGTACGGTCGTGCGCGGAACCACGGCTTCGCGACTGGGGGCGTCCATCCGGCGACGATGCACATCGTCGACGACTTCCTCGCCGCCGGTACGCAGATCAAGACGGAGCGTCCTGGGAAAGCACACGGGGTCGTCCCGGTCGACTCAATCGAGGGCCCCACCGTTAAACTCGCCAACGGTGAAGTTCGCCGGATCGATGACCCCGAGGAAGCACTCGAACTCCGGAACGGCGTGGAAGAGATCCTCGATTTGGGTGAGTACCTCGTAAACTACGGCGAGTTCGTCGAGAACAACCACCCACTCGCGCCCGCGTCGTACGTCTACGAGTGGTGGGTACAGGAGTTCGAGGCGGCCGGTGCCGATGTCCAAGCGCTCTCCGACGATCCCCACGCCGACCTCGAAAAGCCGGATCCGGAGGCGGCACTGACATGGGCGACGGAGTACGACTGTCCGCTTCATCCCGAGTACACGTATCTCTGGCATGACGTGAGCGTTGAAGCCTTCGAGGCGCTCGCGACCGCCGTCGCCGACGGCGAGGTCGTCGAGGGCGTGCTGACAATCGAGCACACGGAGGTGACCGACCGCGCGCTGAAAGCGCTGCTCGTCGAACACGCCGCCACCCCCGACGCGCTCCGCATCCCGACGTGGCGGCCGCTCGCGCGCTCGCTCGGGATCGACGACGGACTCCGAAAAGGGTGGGACGAACTGTCACAGACCGCACGCGAGTGGGACGCCGGCGACAACGCGATACGAGCGGTCAACGAGGTCGCTCCGTTTGAGGTTCGCGAGCGCGCACCGGTCCGGGTTGGCAACCGGATGGGTCGTCCGGAGAAGTCTGAGAGTCGGGACCTCTCGCCCGCGGTCCACACACTCTTCCCGATCAACGAGGCAGGGGGTCCACAGCGGGATGTCGCCGAGGCGGCCCGGACGATGGACGATCAGGGACGGCGAGGCCACCACGAGATAGAGGTCGCCGACCGCGTCTGCCCGGATTGTGGGGCCCACACGTACCGGTCTGCCTGCCCGGACTGTGACACCCACACCGAGCCGCACTACGAGTGTGGTGACTGCGGGACAGTCTGTGAGCCGGACGAGGCGGGCCGTGTCGAGTGCCCCCACTGCGAGTGGGAGGTGACCGCCGCGACCTACCAGGAGGTCGACCTCAACGACGCGTACCGGTCGGCGCTGGAGTCCGTCGGCGAGCGCGAGGCCGCCTTCGAGATCTGTAAGGGGGTACAGGGACTCACCTCGACGAACAAGACCCCCGAAGCGATCGAGAAGGGAATCTTGCGCGCAAAAAACGGCGTCACTTCGTTCAAGGACGGGACGGTCCGCTACGACATGACCGACCTCCCGGTGACCGCGGTCCGGCCCGAGGAGCTCGACGTTACCGCTGACCACTTCCGTGAACTCGGCTACGAGACCGACATCGACGGCGACCCGCTCCGTCACGACGACCAGCTGATCGAGTTGAAAGTTCAGGATGTCGTGCTCTCCGACGGGGCGGCCGAACACATGTTGCGGACCGCGGACTTCGTTGACGACCTACTGGAGCAGTTCTACGACCTCCCGCGGTTCTATGAGGTGAACGAGCGCGACGACCTCGTCGGCGAGCTCGTCTTCGGGATGGCGCCGCACACGAGTGCCGCAACTGTCGGGAGAGTGGTGGGATTCACGTCGGCTGCGGTGGGATACGCGCATCCGTACTTTCACGCCGCCAAACGCCGGAATTGCGACGGTGACGAAGATTGCGTAATGCTTCTCATGGATGGTTTACTTAACTTTTCTAAAACTTTCTTGCCAGACCAGAGGGGCGGGCGCATGGATGCACCCTTAGTGATGTCCTCGCGGATCGATCCCTCCGAGATCGACGACGAGGCGCACAACATGGACATCGTGCGCCAGTACCCGCGTGAGTTCTACGAGGCGACCCGGGAGATGGCGGATCCGGAGACGGTCGAGGATCTCATTCAACTCGGCGAGGACACGCTCGGCACCGACGACGAGTACCGCGGCTTCGATCACACCCACGACACGACGGACATCGCAATGGGCCCGGATCTGTCGGCGTACAAGACGCTCGGCGACATGATGGAGAAGATGAACGCGCAGCTGGAGCTGGCGCGGAAAACCCGCGCGGTCGACGAGACGGACGTGGCCGAGCGCGTGATCGAGTATCACTTCCTGCCGGACATCATCGGCAACCTCCGGGCGTTCTCGCGGCAGGAGACGCGGTGTCTCGACTGCGGCGAGAAGTACCGGCGGGTACCGCTGACCGGCGACTGCCGCGAGTGTGGTGGGCGCGTGAACCTCACGGTCCACGAGGGCTCGGTGAGCAAGTACGTCGACACCGCCATCGCGGTCGCCGAGAAGTTCGACTGCCGACCCTACACGAAACAGCGGCTGTACGTGTTAGAGGAGGCACTAGAGTCGATATTCGAGGATGACACGAACAAACAGTCGGGCATTGCGGACTTTATGTGAACCGCCTCGGGGTCAAGTGGTTCGAGACGCGGAGCATCTCGTCATCACAGAAGACCGAGTCTTCCGTACGACCCCGAGATACTCGGCCTGTTCCGCCTGTGGAATATCGGGTTTATAAGACAGTTTCTGTATGTTTCTACACCGCGGTCGGAACCGTTGCTCATTTATAAACAACTGATTCCGTCTGCTGATGGACATCTCCAAAGCCCCAGTCGCTCGGTTATAAGTGGTTACTCACAGACCGCCGACGAACACTTCCAAAGCCCCAGTCGCGAGGGCGGCGCACGCTCGCCGCGCTCCTCGGTCGTTCGCTTCGCTCACTCCCTGCGGTGCTCGCGTCCCCTGCGCCGCCCTCGCGACTGCCCCTT
>LFFM01000175.1_pt1 | contig 41285 bp, 38 predicted proteins | sample 643131 | NCBI WGS metagenome assembly LFFM01 (sample SAMN03777445, study PRJNA286221) | soda lake metagenome | biome: soda lake; feature: Kulunda steppe; material: water; isolation source: sample Tc-Br brine of Tanatar trona crystallizer | place: Russia: Kulunda steppe | collected 2011-07 | reverse complement strand
ATCCGCTTGCCGATCCCGGCCATCTCGGAGATGTAGTCGGTGTGCGTCTCGACGTGGATACACCCCGCACAGAAGAACAGGGTGAGCTTCATGAACGCGTGTGCCGGGATGTGCAACAGCGCGCCGACGAGCCCGTACCAGCCGAACAGGCCGAGCCCGAGCACGATGTAGCTGAGCTGGCTCACCGTCGAGTAGGCGAGCCGCTGTTTCAGATGGTCCTTCCGCAGCGCGATCAAACTCGCCGCAGTCAGCGTGATCGCCGCGATCGTCGACAGCACGAGCCCCGCGGAGAAGCCCCACGGGAGCGAGAGGTTGAACACGAGCTCCGGGCCGAACACGTCGAGGACGACCCGGGAGACGCCGAACGCGCCGGATTTCACGACGGCCACGGCGTGTAACAGTCCCGAGACGGGCGTCGGCGCGACCATCGCGACCGGGAGCCACTGGTGAAGCGGCATGAGGCCGGCCTTCACGCCGAACCCGATCGCGAGCAGGAAGAAGGCGATCATCGCGAGGCCGGGGTCGGCGTTCGCGAGCTCCTGGATGCCGCCCGCGGTGAACGCGACGGTGCCCGCGAGCCAGTACACCATGACGGTCCCGGCGAGCACGAGCACGCCGCCGCCGAACATCGTGTACACGAGGTACTTCCGGCCCGCGGATCGGGCCTCCTCGTCCTCGTCGTGGGCGACGAGCGGGTACGTCGCGATCGACAACAGCTCGTAGAAGACGAAGATCGTCACGAGGTTGGCCGCGAACGCGATCCCCATCGTCGCCGACAGCGAGACGGCGAAGGCGGCGAAGTAGCGGGTCTGGTTGATCTCGTCGTTCCCCCGCATGTAGCCGATGCTGTAAAAGGAGGTGACGATCCAGAGGCCGCTCGCGAGGAACGCGAACAGCATCCCGAGCGCGTCCGCACGCAGCGCGAACTCGATCCCGGGCAGGAACGTGACGATGTTCGTCTCGTACACCTCGCCGGCGAGGACGCCCGGCAGCATCGCCGCGACGAGACCGAACTTCACGACTGCCGCGAGGAGGGTCCACCCCTCCCTGACGTTCGGGTTGCGGTACGACGCGACGATGAAGAACGTCGCGACGAACGACACGAGCACCACGAGCAGCGGAAACAGGTCGTATGGAAGAGTCATGCGAACACCTCACTGATGAAGGGGTCGAACGCGTCGTAGAAGCCGAACCCGGCGAACCCGAGCGCGACCGCTGCGAGCGTCGTCCCGAGGAGCACGACGAACGCGGCCGTGGGAACCCGGTCCGGAACCCCCCACGCGGTCGGCGCGCCGGGGAGCGGCTCGGGCAGGCCGACGCCGTCGCGGCCGCCGTCGGCGACCGCCGCGTCGTCGTGGGCGTCGTGGTCGCCGCCGTGGTCCTCGGCGTGGTCGTCGCCGTGACCGCCGCCGGGCAGGCCGACGCCGGCGAAGTAGAACCGCTCGATGATCCGCGCGACGTACGCGAGCGTGAACAGCGTGCTGATGAAGATCACCATCGCGATACCGATCCCGGCGAACCCGCCGCCGGCCGCGCTGACCTCGACGGCCCCCACGGCGATGTACCACTTGCCGAGGAAGCCGATCGACGGCGGGATGCCGACGAGCGCGAGCCCGAGCACGGCGATCGCCCCGGCCGTGTACGGGGCCTCGCGCGCGAAGCTCGGGAGCTGGTCGAGCCGCTGGACGCCGTAGCCGAGCGCGATCAGCCCGACCGCGAGGAACAGCCCGAACTTCAACAGCCCGTGGCCGACGAGGTGGATCAGCGCGCCGAGCAGCGCGGTCTCGTTCGCGAGCGCGACGGCGGCGGCGATCATCCCGAACTGCGCCACCGACGAGTACGCGAACATCCGCTTGAGGTCCGACTGCATCGCCGCGAGCGCCGACCCGGCGAGGATCGAGACGCCGGAGACGACCAACACGCCGGTCGTGATCGCCTCGTTAGCGACGAGGAAGTCGACGGTGAACACCGTGTACGTCACCCGGATCAGCGCGTACGCGCCCGCCGTCGACACCAGCGCGGCGACGAACGTCGACACCGCGTCCGGCGCGTGTTGGTAGGCGTCGGGCTGCCAGGTGTGGACCGGGAACAGCGCGATCTTCAGCGCGAAGCCGGCGACGATGAACGCGTATCCCGCCTGAACGAGCGGGTCCGTGTAGCCGACCGCGGCGATCGACGACTGGAGGTCGAGCATGTTCAGCGTCCCCGTCGCGAGGAAGACGTAGCCGACGCCGACGAGGTACAGCGACGCGCCGACCGTCCCCAACACGAGGTACTTAAGAGACGCGTACGCGCTCGCGCCCGACCGGTCGGCCGCGATGAGCGCGTACGTCGTCAGCCCGACGATCTCGAGGAAGACGAACATGTTGAACAGGTCGCCCGTGAGCACGACGCCCATGAGTCCTCCGGTGAGCAGCAGGTAGCCGCTGTGGAACGCGTTCCCGCGCGGTCCTGCGACCCGCGAGAAGGCGAGCGTGAGCAGGGACACGAGCGCGACGAGCACTAGCACGGCCGCCGACAGCTCGTCGGCGACGAGCTCGATCCCGACCGGCGGGGCGAACCCGCCGAGCTCGTGGTTGAAGCCGCCGCCGCCGGCGTACACCTGCGTCGCGACCGCGGCGACGAGCCCCGTCAGCCCGAGCGTGGTCACGGCCGCGACGGGCCAGCCGACGTTCTCGTACTTCAGCCCGAGCGCGATCGGCAGCGTCGCCGCGACGATCGGGACGACGACCAGAAGCGGCAACAGGAGGCCCGTCATCGGCGGTCACCCCCGTCGCGATCGACCGACCGGTCGCGCGCCGGCCCGTTCGGCAGGGTCCCCTCGTCGCGCATCAGGTCACGGAGGGTGTCGACCCGGAGCGTCCCGTACTCGTCGTGGATCCGGATACACAGCGCGAGCCCGACCGCGGTGAGGCTCACGCCGACGACGATGGCGGTGAGCACGATCACGTGCGGGAGCGGGCTGGCGTACGCCGCGCCGACTTCCGTCCCCGGCGGGATGATCGGGATCGAGCCGCCCTCGACGTACGCCGAGACGACGAACAGCAGGAATATCGCGGTCTGGAACAGGTTGAGCCCGATGATCTTCTTCACCAGGTGCGGGTTCGCGATCATCATGTACAGCCCGATACACAGCACCAACGAGAACACCACGTAGGCGTGGCGCGTGCTCAGAACGTCGAGGAGTGCGAGTGTCGTCATCGGTTCCCTCCGTGGTCGGTCGCGGTCGCGTGGGCGGCTCCGCCCTCGCCGTCCCCGCCGGCCGCGGCGTGGTCGGCGGCGTCGGCGGCGTCGGCGCTTCGGTCCCCGTCGCGGTCGTGGCCGCCGTCACGGTCGCGGCCGCCGTCGGTGACGGCCGCCCCGTCGCCGCGGTCGAAGCCGACCGCGAGCAGGAAGAACAGCCCCATGAGGACGCCGCTCACGATGGCGGCGATCCCGAGGATCTCCACCCCTTCCATCCCGTACGTCACGGGCTTGGGGATGGGCAACAGTTCGTACTGGAGGAACGCGCCGCCGAGGGCCATCGTCGCCAGCCCGATGCCGGCGAACGCCAGCGTACCGCCGACCGCGAGCGCGACGACGGCCGCGTTGGCGAGCCACTGTCGGGTGGCGTCGATGCCGAACGCGAACGCGATCATGAACACGACCGCGGCCATGATCGCTCCGCCCTGAAAGCCCCCGCCCGGCGACCCGCCGCCGTGGAAGGTGATGAACAGCCCGTAGGTGAACACGAACGGCGAGACGACCTTCACGGTCGCCATGATCACCTGGCTCTCCGTGTACGGGGTCGCCTGCCGCTCGACCCTCGAGAGGTGCGGGCGCTCGTCCGCCCCCGCCATCGCCGTGTCGAGGACGGGCTCGGCGGCCGCCACCGCGTCGGCGTCCTCGCGCTCGTCGGCGTCGAGGTCGGCCTGGCTCCCCTCGTCGTCCGAGGTCGACCGGTCGGATCCGTCGTCCGGGTCCGATCCCGATCCCTCGTGGTCGCTCATGCGAACACCTCCCGGTGGAGGACGATCAGTGCGGCGATCCCGGCGGCGAGGACGACGACCGCCTCGCCGAAGGTGTCGAAGCCACGGTACGCGGCGAGCACGGCCATCACCGCGTTCTCGACGCCCGTGTCGGCGTACGTGTTCGCGATGTAGTACCCCGTCACGTCGGGGTTGCTCCACACCGGCGCGTCGGGGTCGCCGACCGCCGGGATCTCCGGAATCACGAGCAGCATTCCGGCGAACAACAGCCCGACGACGCCCGCCGCCGGCCAGTTGACCGATTCGAAGGCGATCTCGTGGTCGATCCGCGTCGTCTTCGCGAGCGTGAGCAGCAGCAGTATCGTCGTCACGCCCGCGGAGATCGCGGCCTCGGTCATCGCCACGTCCGGCGCACGGTAGAACGTGTACAGCGCAGCCATCCCGAGGCTGTACGCCCCGAAGACGATGACTGCCGCGAGCACGTCGCGCGCCAGCGCCGTGACGATCGCCGTGACGACGACGAAGACGAACAAGCTCGCCTCGATCGCGGTGATCTCGGCGACGACCGGCGCGGGAAGGGGAGCCGCTCCCGTCATCGGCGCTCGTCCCCCTCGGTCCACGGAACGATCCCCTGTTCGAAGGCGGCGCGGGCGATCCCGTGTGCCGCCGTCGGGTTCGTCAGGAAGATGAAGAACAGCAGGATGACGGTCTTAAAGCCCGCACCGTCCCAGCCGATGACGAGCGCGACGGCCGCCAGCGCGAAGCCGGCCCCGAGCGTGTCGGCCTGCGACGCGGTGTGTGCCCGCGAGTAGACGTCGGGGAGCCGGAGCACGCCCGTCATCGAGACGAACGTGAAGAAGAGCCCGACGAGGACGAAGCCCACGACGAGCCACATCCGGACCGCCTCCAACGAGTCGATCACAGCACACCACCCCGCTCGACCGTGAACTTCGATATCGCGATGGCCATGAGGAAGTTGAGGAGGGCGTAGATGAGCGCGATGTCGAGGAACGTCGGCTCCGAGAGCGCCGCGCCCAACATCGCGAGGATGACGACGGTGTTGGTGCCGAGCACGTTGACCGCGAGCACGCGGTCCTGCATCGTCGGCCCCTTCACCGCGCGGTACAACATCCCGAGCGCGAGGAGGACGAAGCCGGCCGACGCCGCCAGCAGGAAGTCGCCGACCGTGTAGCCGGCGACGACCGTCGCGTCGACGACGCTCATTCGTCGGTCACCTCCGCGTCGGCATCGGCCTCGCTTCCAGCGTCGGCGTCGCGGTTCGCCGGTTCGGCGGCGTCATCGCTCGGTGACTCGGCGACCGCACCGCCGTCCGCCTGGGCGATCGGCAACGCCTCGGTCGCCTCGGGCCCCTGTAGGATCGCGACGTCGTCGCGCTCGCGCGGGGTCGGTAGCCGGGCCGCCTCGCGCCCGTAGTAGATGAAGCGCGTCCATCGCTCCAAGGAGCCGTCGAACAGGCCGTCGCGCGCGGACGGGATCAGCGAGTGGACGTAGAGGTTCTCGTCGCGGGCACGGGTCGTGAGCGTCCCCGGCGTCAGCGTGATCGAGTTCGACAGCGTCATCAGCGGCAGCCCGCCGCCGACGAGCACGCGGACCCGGTTCATCGTCGGGTCGATCGGGAGCCGCGGGTCGAGGATCACGCGCGCGACGAGCAGGTTCGACTTGACGATCTCGAACAGCAGCACCGGGACGTACACCGTGCCGCGGAGGATCCGCAGCGGCGTCTCCGGGAACGACGGCTCGTGATCGAGGCTGATCCGCGACAGCGTGATCGCGACGATCGTCGCGCTGGCGACGCCCGTCACCCAGTCGAACCAGTAGAGCGGGTCGCCGAGCACGAAGTAGAACAGCAGCGACACGCCGAAGACGGCCGCAAAGCGGATCCCGGTCGCCTCCGTGAGGAGCCGCTCGCGGCGGGTCGGTCGTTCGACGGGGGCTTCCCTGACGTCGAGCGACGTGCTCGACAGCTCGAACTCCATCGGCTGCAGTAGGGTCGTGTTGCCGACCGGGGTGTACTCGGGGTCCAACACGACGGTTCCCACGCCGTGTTCGTCCGCGTACGCCGCCAGCCGTCGAGCGTAGTCCGACGGCCCGAAGAGGTAGTCGTCCGTGCCGACGATCGCGGTCCGGACGTTCGTCCCGCCGACGCCGGCGTCCTCGAGATCAGTCTCCGCCCAGACGCGAGCGCGATCGATGACGTGTTCGGCGTCGGCGCGCCGGTCGGCGCCTTGGGGGTCCTCGTCCCGCCAGGAGGCGAGCACGACGAAGTGGATCGTCGAGAACTCGCCGCGGGCGACCGCCTCGGCGACGTGTGCGACCGTCGCACGGAGCGTCGGCGTCGCCTCGACGGGGACCACGACCGCGTCGCCGCCCGAATCAGCCACCGGCGTCACCCCCGGTCGCCTCGGTCACGACTGTGTCGGTGCACATGTAGGTATCTACACGACGCGTCGACCTACCCACCCAAAACAGTTCTTATCTTCGGTGAGACGGCTGACTTTCGGGTGCAGGTCCGTTCCTTCCCCGATCGATTGATCGAGCGTCCGGGCTCATCCGAATCGCTTAGTTGTTCTTCAAGTCCTCGGCCAATCGGTCGGCGATCCGCCCGGCGACGACGTCCTTCGACCCGGTCGCCTCCTCCGGCTCGGTGCCCGCCGCGCCGACGAGTAGGACGCGCGTCTCGTCGGCCCCCATCACGCTCGCGTCGTTGGCGACGACGAACGCGAGGCCGACGCGGTCGCGGATCCGCTCGGCCTCTGCGATCATCGCCTCATCGTCGCCGGACGTCTCGGCTTTGAACCCGACGATCGGGAGCTCGGGGTACGCCTCGCGAACCGAGTCGATGAGCTTCGGCGTCGGCTCGAAATCGACCGAGAGCGGCGAGCCCGACCGGATCTTCTCCCCGACGGCGTCGGCGGTGAAGTCCGCGATCGCCGCCGCCGACACCAACGCGTCGGCGGTCGCGGCCGCCTCCCGGCAGGCGGCCATCATCTCATCGGCCGTCTCGACGCGGACGACGTCCGCGTACGCGACGTCCGGCCCGTCTTGAACCAGCGTCACGTCCGCGCCGCGGACGTAGAGCGCGCGCGCGACCGCTCGCCCGGTCTTGCCGGACGCGCGGTTCGTCAGGACCCGGATCGGGTCGATCCGCTCCTTCGTCGCGCCCGCGGTGACGACGACGTGGGTCCCGGCCAACGAGTCGGGCGTCGTCGCCCGCGCGACCTCCGTCACGACGTCCGCCTCCGCGGCGATCTTCGCTTTCCCTTCCTCGACGCGGGGCTCCGCGACCCCGACACCCCACGCCGCCAGGGTGTCGAGCGCGGCGAGCACGCCGGGGTGGTCGTACATGGGCTCGTGCATCGCGGGGGCCATCACCACGGGAACGCCCGCCCCGAGCGCGGTCGTCGCGCACGTCGTCACCGGCGTGTCGTCGATCGCCGCCGCGACCTTCCCGGCCGTGTTCGCGGTCGCGGGGGCCAAAAGCAGGACGTCCGCCCAGCCGTCGTACCCGCAGAGCGCGACGTGTTCGACGTCGCCGGTGATCTCCGTGACGACCGGCTCGTCGGTCGCGAAGTCGACGGCCCACGGGTGGACGATGTTCGTCGCCGCCGGGGACATCACCGCCCGCACGCGCGCGCCGTGCCGGCGCAGCTCGTGTGCGAGTTCGACGACCTTCACCGCCGCGATGCTGCCCGAGACGCCGAGCGCGACGTTAACCCCCTGTAGCATTGACGGTGGGTTGCTCGCGCGCCGTTAAATAGGGTCGCGTCACGGAACGGCGAGCTGGCGTCTCGGTCCCCACGGACCGGCGCGGATCAGTACGGACCGGTGCGGATCAGTACGGACCGGTGCGGATCAGTACGGACCGCCCACTCGGCCGTCGCCGCGCGGGCGACCGCCCCGATCGACCGGGTCGAGCCCCTCGCCCGGGAGCGGGACGACGCCGTGTTCGAGCGTCCCGAGCAGTCGGCTCCGATCGCCGTCGAGCCCGATCCGGAGCGTCGGCGCGAGCGTTCCGCCGAACCGGCGGCGCTGTTCGGGTTCGGGGAGGTCGGCGATCCCGTCGAGCGTCTCGCCCGCGTAGTCGAAGTAGTTGAAGAAGCTCACGACGAGGACCTCCTCGCCGTGGTCGTAGGCGGTCCACGAGTACGACTGGAAGGGCGCGTTCGCGGGGTTCGTGGCGACGACCCCGTCGCCGTTGAGGGGACGGTACTCGCCGCGGAGGCCGTCGGCGACGAAGCCGTAGAGGGCATCGTACCCCTCGATACCGGGCGCGAACGTGTGCTGGTGGCTGGAGACGAACAGGTAGTAGGTCCCGTCGCGGACGACGAGGTGCGGGCGCTCCAGCTCCTGGTTCACGCAGACGGCGTCGAGCAGCGGCGGCTCCAGCTCCCACGCCGTCGGATCGCCGGTCGCCGAGCGGGCGATCCCGACGCTGCCGTTGAACTCGGCCGCCGCGGGGTCGCCGTCACAGGGGTCCTCGCTCTCCGGAACCGGCGTGTTGGCCTCGAAGAGGAGGTACGTCCCGCCGCCGTCGGGGTCCTCGAAGAACCACGGGTCACGGAAGGTGTACGTCATCCCGCGCGACTGGTCCTCGCGCTCGTACAGCTCCCCGTCGGGTTCCAGCAGCGTCCGGTGGTCCCAGTCGCCGTCGATCGAGAGCCCGCCCCCGTCGACGGTTACCGTTCCGCCCGTCGCACCGGCGATGCGCTGGGTGTACGTCAGCTCCTCTTCGCCGCGCCGACCGGACGCCGTATAAAAAGCGTACACGTCGCCGTCGTCGTACATCGTCGACCCGGCCCACTGACGGGAGCCGAGGGCGTCGCCGTCGAACAGCGGCCCGCCGTGCTCCCACGTCGCCCCGTCCGTGGAGTGAAAGTAGTGGATCGCGGCGACGTCGTGGCGCTTGCCGGGCAGGAGTTCGTCCGTGCTCGTGAGCGCACAGAGGACGCGGTGGCCCTCGATCTCCGCGAGGCTCCCGTCTCGGTTCCGGAGCGGCCAGGTGTCCCACACGTGGAGGCCGTCGAAGCGGTCCGTCGCGGGCGGATACACGATCGGGGCGACGTTGTCGTCGGTCCGTTCGATCCGGTCGGCCGCCGCGCGCGTCCACGCCGCGCGACCGTCGTGTCCGGTGAGCATACCGGCGGTTCGCGGACGGTCCGGAAAACGGTTACTACACCCGTGAAAAACGGCGACGGACGAGCTCACTCGGTTCCCGCTCCCTCGTTCTCGTCCCCGTCCCCGTCCGACGGGAGCAGGTGGCAGGAGGCGACGTGCCCTTCGCTCACGGCGATCGACCGCGGCGGCCGCTCCCGGCACGGCGTCGTGAACGACCTCGCTAGACGGCTCCGCGCCCCCTCGGCGTCCCCGTCCGCGATCCGCGTGAGCGCATCCGCGAGGACGGCCTCGGCGTCCGGATCCGACAGGGGGCTCGGGAGGCCGTGGGCCGCCCTGACCGCGGTGTCGACGTCGGCGGCGGCGACGTCGGCGGCGATGTCAGCGGCGACGTCGGCCGGATCGATACCGGCCGGATCGATACCGGCCGGATCGACCGACTCGCCGTCGGTATCCGGCGGGCGTCTGCCGAGCGGTGTCGGCTCGTCGTTCCCGTCCGCGACCCGCTGCCGGGCGATCGATGCGGCGACCGACTCCGGCGTGAGTCGCCCCGCCTCCGCGCGGACGACGAGATCGAGCAGGGACCGCCAGACGCCCTCCGCGAAGGCGTACCCCTCCGGCTCGACGACCTCGGGGCACCGCGGGTGGAAGCGACAGCCTGGCGGCGGGTCGGCGGGATCCGGTACCTCGCCGGTGAGCCGGACCCGCTCCCGGCGGCCGTGTTCGGTCGCGGACGGGACCGCCGAGACCAACGCCCGCGTGTACGGGTGGGCCGGGTCCTCGAACAGCGTCTCCGTCGGTCCGACCTCGACCAGTTCGCCGAGGTACATCACGGCCACGCGGTCACAGACCTCCCGGACCGCGCCGAGGTCGTGGCTGATGACGACCACGGACAGCCCCAGCTCCGTCCGAAGGTCCTCGAGGAGCCGGAGGACCCCCGCCTGCACCGACACGTCGAGCGCGGAGACGGGCTCGTCGGCGACGAGCAGGTCCGGGTTCAACACCAACGCACGGGCGAGCGCGGCGCGCTGGAGCTGTCCGCCCGAGAGTTCGTGCGGATAGCGGTCCGCCGCCTCGGCGTCGAGGCCGACCCGTTCGAGCACGCCCCCGACGACGGACCGGCGGGAGCTACGGCCGGTCAACCCGTGGATCCGCAGCGGCTCGGCGACCGACTCCCCGACCGAGCGCCGCGGGTCGAATGACGACCGGGGATCCTGAAACGTCATCTGGGCGCGCCGTCGGAACCGCTTCAGCGCCGCGCCGTCGAGGCCGCCGACCGGCTCGCCGTCGAACCGGACCGTTCCCGCCGTCGGCTCCTCCAGCCGGAGCAGGGTCCGCGCCAGCGTCGACTTCCCGCAGCCCGACTCGCCGACGATCCCGAGCGCCTCCCCGCGCCGCACGGTGAGGGAGACGCCGTCGACGGCCCTCACGACGCCGGTCCCGCGCCGGAGGAGCCCCTCGCCGATCGGGTACTCCGCGATCACCCCCTCGGCCTCGAGGAGCGGGTCACTCATCCCGGTCCTCCGTCCGCGTCGACCACGCCGGCCACACCGGCCACGCCGCGCCTTCGCGGGGCGGCGGCCCGAGCTCCGTCCCCTCGTTCCCCTCGTAATGGATACACGAGACGTGGTGGTCGTCGTCGCCGACGCGGTGCCGCGCGGGGTGACCGCCGTCCCGACACGCCGCGACCGCGTGCGGACAGCGCTCGGCGAAGCGGCAGCCGTTCGGCGGGTCGACCGGGTCCGGGAGGCTTCCGGGGATCGGCCGGCTCCCGCCGGGGACGCCGGGTCGACACGCCAACAGGGCGCGCGTGTACGGGTGTGCTGGGCGATCGAACACCGCGCTCGCGGGGCCGGACTCCATCACGCGCCCGGCGTACAACACGACGACGCGGTCGGCGATTCGGGAGGCGACGCCGAGGTCGTGCGTGATGAAGAGGAGGCTCGTCCCGAACGCAGCCCGAAGCTCCGCGAACAGATCGAGGATCCCCGCCTCGACGGTGGCGTCGAGCGCCGAGGTCGGCTCGTCGGCGATCAGCAGGTCGGGATCGCACGCCAACGCGATCGCGATACAGACCCGCTGTTTCATTCCGCCGGAGAACTCGTGGGGATAGTCGTCGACCCGCGTCGCCGGCTCCGGGATCCCGGTCGCGTCGAGCAGGTCGATCGCCCGCGCCCGTGCGGCGCGTTTCCCCACGTCGCGGTGTGCGCGGATCGCCTCCCGGATCTGGGCCCCGACGGTGTACACCGGGTTCAGCGTCGATGCAGGGTCCTGAAAGACGTGGGCGATCCGGTTTCCGCGCAGTTCTCGGAGCCGGGAGTCGGCCGCCCGCGTCACGTCCTCGCCGTCGAACCGGACGGTCCCGCCGTCGATCTCCCCCGGCGGGGACGGTGTCAGTCGGGTTATCGCCTCCGCGGTGACCGACTTGCCGGACCCGCTCTCGCCGACGAGACAGGTGGTCTCGCCGCGACCGACCGAGAACGAGACCCCGTCGACCGCCCTGACGAGCCCCGCGTCGGTGTGGAACGCCACCCGGAGGTCGTCGAGCTCGAGGAGCGGGTCCGACGTGGTTCGGTCCGAGGTCATCGCCGATCCGCCTCGTGTCTGGGGTCCAGGGCGTCGCGCAGGGCGTCGCCGAGGAAGTTGAACGCGAGGACGGTGGCGAACAGGAACACTCCGGGGATCGTCGCGATCCACGGGGCGTTCTGGAGGTCGCTCCGGCCCTCCGCTATCACCCGGCCCCACGACCAGACGTCGGGGTCGCCGAAGCCGAGGAACGCCAGGGCGGCCTCGTAGAGGATGAGCGACGGGACCACGAGCGTCGCGGCGGTGACGACCGTGTTCGAGACGTTGGGGACGACGTGTCGCCACACGATCCACGCCCGGCTCGCGCCCGCCGCCTCGGCCGCGGTCACGTACCCCTCCTCGACCCGTTGGAGCGCCTCCGACCGGACCACCCGCGAGGTCGCCGCCCACGTCGTTCCCCCGAGGATCAGCGTTATCGTGAACAGGTCGCCGCCGTACAGGTAGACGACGAGGAGGACGAGGAAGAACGTCGGGAACGTCAACACCACGTCGACGAACCGCATCAGCGCCTCGTCGACGAGCCCGCCGGCCGTGGCGGCGACCGTCCCGACGGCGGTCGCGACGACGACGACGACGGCCGTGCCGATCAGCCCGACCTGCATGCTCACGCGCATTCCGACGACGACGACCCGGAGGAGGTCCTCGCCGGACCGCGTCGTCCCCAGCGGGTGCGCCCACGTCCCGCCCATGAACACCGGCGGCCGGTACGTGTTCGAGAGGTCGATCGACGGCCGACCCAAAAGCAGGGGGCCGACGATCCCGACGGCGAGGACGACGAGCAGGAACCCGGCCCCCGCGACTGCGGCGCGGTTCCGTCGGAACCCGCGCCAGTGGCGCGCCGCCGTCCGCGGATTTCGGACCAGCGGGACGACGACGGCCCAGCCGACCACGAACAGCGTAAGGGCGAACAGCCAGTCGACGTGGCCGGGCGCGGGCGCGATCGACGCCGGTCCGACGCCTGTCTCGAAACGTGCCCCCCGGTCGATCCCGGCCGTGGCGTCGAGCGCCCAGGCGACGGCCGCGACCGCGACGACCCCACAGAACGCGAGGTGTCGCCGCGGCACCGATCGGCCGCCCTCGTGTGCCGCCCAGTCGATCTCCCGGAAGTCGAGGCCGTCGGCGTCGGGCGACTCGGCGTCGGGCGGAACGCGCTCCGCCGGGCTCCCGTCGTCGGGAGGCGTCGAACCCTCCGCGCTCGGAGCGTCCCCGGTCACCGTCCCTCACCCAGTTCGATCCGCGGGTCGAGCAGCGTGTACGCGACGTCCTGACAGAGGTTCCCGAGGATCGCGACGAACACCGGGATCAGCGTCGTCGCGAGCACGAGGGAGGTGTCGCCCTGGAGGATCGCCCGGTAGCTCACCAGCCCGAGCCCGGGGATCCCGAATATCACCTCGATGACGTAGGCCCCCGCGAACAGCAGCCCGAGGACGTCGCCGACGAGGACCGTGGCGAGCGGGACGCTCGCCGGCCGGAGGACGTGTCTCACGGCGACCGCCCGTTCGGAGATCCCCTTCGACCGGGCGGCCGTCACGAAGTCGGCGCGGACGTACTCCAGCGACTCCGCGCGCGCGTACCGGGCCTGTGAGGCGATCGCGGCGGTCCCCAACACGAACGTCGGGAGGACGAGCTGGTGGACGTTCGCGAGCGACAGGAGTCCGGGGACGTCGGTCGTGTAGTGGGTCGGGAACCAGCCGAGCCAGACCCCGCCGACGAGGATACAGATCACCGCGAACCAGAAGTTGGGGAGGCTCACCCCGACGAACGCGAGGGTCGTCGCGGCGTAGTCGCCCGCGCTGTACTGGTGGGTCGCGGAGTAGAGCCCGATCGCGAAGCCGACGACGACCGCGACGACGGTCGCCGGGAGGACGTACTGGACCGAGTACACCCACGCGTCGGCGACGACGTCGACGACGGGCCGGTTGTACGTCGTGGAGTGGCCCCACTCGAGCGTCGCGAGCCCGACGACGAAATCGAGGTACCGCTCCGTCGCCGTCCCGCCGCCGCCGAGCTGGCGGTCGTACAGCTCGGCGGCCGCCTCGTACTCCATGCCCGCCTGCACCTGCCGGTCGATGAACGCCGCCTCGCTCGCGGAGACGGGCGACAGCTCGAGCAGCAGGAAGGTGATCGTGACCGTGATCCACGTCGCCACCAGCGTCCACAGCAGCCGCTTCGCGAGGTACGCTCTCATGTCGTCGGGGCCGTCGTTCGGAGCGCCGTCCGCGTCGGCGTCCGTCGGTCGATCGGCTTCGGACCCCCTGTCCGCGTCGGCGTCCGTCGGTCGATCGGCGGCCGGTCGAGCACGCGTGTCACCGTTCGGGCCCGACTTGGCCCCCGACCGGTATTTAGGTATCGGCGGGCGGCCGCGCGCCGCGGTCCGCCCGTCGGCGGCGGGGCGTCGACGCGCCGCCGGATCCGGAAACGCCTAAGGGATGCCCTCACATGGTCGCGTATGACCGAGAACCAGCCGGCGATAAGCGAGATCCATCCGGCACAACGGGTGGCCGTTCTCGTCGACTCACAGAACCTCTACCACTCCGCACAGAGCGTCTACTCGCGGAACATCGACTACTCCGAGCTGCTGGAGAACGCCGTGAGCGACCGCGCGCTCGTGCGCGCCATCGCGTACGTGATCCGCGCCGACTCCCCCGAGGAGGAGAGCTTCTTCGAGGCGCTCCGCGAGATCGGGTTCGAGACGAAGATCAAGGACATCAAGACGTTCGCCGACGGCACGAAAAAGGCCGACTGGGACCTCGGGATGAGCCTCGATGCGGTGTCGCTCGCGACCCACGTCGACACCGTCGTGTTGTGTACCGGCGACGGCGACTTCGCCCGGCTCTGTACGCACCTGCGCCACGAAGGGGTTCGCGTGGAGGCGATGGGCTTTTCGAACTCCGCCTCCGACGACCTCATCGACGCCGCCGACGCGTTCATCGACCTCTCCGAGCGCGAGGAGACGTTCCTGCTGTAAGTGCAGGCGTGTCCTCCTTCCCTCGCCGTTCCCCTTCCCTCGCCGTCCCGTGTCGCAACCGCTTTGCGCCTCCTCCGGGTAGCCGACCCATGAGCGACGACGAGACCCTCGCGGACCTCCGGACCGGCGCGGACTACCAGTTCGGCGCGGGCGCGGGCGACGCGCTGTTCCCGCCCGGCGAGCCGATCACGATCCGGCGGTCGAGCGGCGGCCGCCCCCGGCAGGTGATCGTCGGTGACGTCGACGACACGCCCGGCAGCCCCGAGGGCGACCGGATCGTCTCGTACGGCACCGACGGTCGGTTCACGCTGGGCGTGACCGGCGGGCGGCGGCTCCGGGCCGCGTTCACCGCCCCGGCACACCGGGTCGTCGTCGGCGAGGAGAGCGAGCCGTTCGTCCGCGAGGGGCGAAACGCGTTCGCGAAGTTCGTCGCCGCCGCGGACGACGGGATCCGCCCCGGCGACGAGGTGCTCGTCGTCGACGAGGCGGACCGACTGTTCGGCGTCGGCCGCGCGGAGTTGTCCGGCGCGGAGCTGCTCGCGTTCGACTCCGGCGTCGGCGTGAAGGTCCGCAGCGGCGTTCTCGATACTTCATAAACGAGCGTCGCTCCTCGACGAGGGACTTATAAATCGACGTCCGTCGCGTCCCCGGTGACAACCCCGTCTCCGTCTTATAAGTGCCGCCGGCCCCGTCGAAGTCCTTCCGCCCGACACACCGTCGCGTGAAACGGCCGATCGCCGATTGGCGCTCGCCGAGCCGTCGTTGCCCCCGAGCACGACGACCGTTCGCGAAAATGTCCTGGATTAATGGGAACGCAGATCGAACACCGGTCCAACCGGAACCAATGGCTGGAGCAGCACTACAGCGGTTCGGTATTCTCGTCGTCCTGTTCGGCGGCTTCTCCGCGTACATCAGTCCATCGGAGATGGGGGCCGCGGCGTCGATCATGCTGATCGGGTTCGTCGTCGGGATCTTCGGCTTTGGAGCCGAAGTGATGTCATCCGTGGACAGTTGACGGGCTCGGAACGAGTTCGGGCCTTGGCTTCTACGTCCGCTGTCCCGACGGCATCCGAGTCGACCGCCCCGCCTGCGACGGGGTTCGGCGGTGCCGGGTCGCTTCAGAGGAACGCCGCGAGCCCGAGCGCCTCGAGCAGCGGGACGCCGGCGAGCACCGACCCCAGCAGGTAGCCGCCGATCGCGCCGCCGTTCAACAGGGGGAGGCCGGCGTGTGCCCGCCCCTTCATCACCCAGCTCATCAGGACGAGCAGGCCGGCGACGGTGCCGACCATCGCGAGCAGCGCGGGGAGGTTGAGCTCGATGAACGGCACCGCAAGCGCCGCCGCCGGGGAGAACGTCGCCGCGCTGGCGACCAGTACCGCCGGGATCACCGCGTCGCCGAGCCCGATGAAGAACGCGTCGCGGGTCGGGTCGTCGACGCGGTCCTCGTCGACCGCCGCGTCGTCGTCTCCGTCAGTCACCGCACCGTCCGCATCGTCCGGGTCGCTTCCTCGACTCTCCCTGTCCTCCTCTCCCCCGTCCTCGTGAACGCCAGCCGCCCCGCCGAAGTCGTCGTCGAGCAGCGAGTACGACAGCGACAGCGGGATCACCAACACGACGGGGATGTTGAGGTCCATCACGCCCTCAGCGAGCGACAGCATGTGCTCGGTGCCGTAGACGGAGATCGCGTCGTAGACGGCGAGAAACGAGAGCAGGATCAACGCGGGGAGGAGCCCGAACGAGATCCCGAACAGGCCGGCCGCGCCCGCGCCCATCAACACCCCGGCGGTGTCGATGACGTACCACTCCGGATGGACGAGCAGGCCGACGGCGACCGCGAGCGCCGGCACCGTGGCGGCGACCGGCGAGACGAGCGCGGCGAACACGTACCACGAGAGCCACGCGGAGACGCCGACGATAAGCAGCCGGACCGCCCGGTCGAACTCGTAGCGGAACGCGAGCAGCATCAGCCCGGTCATGACGAGGATCGCGACGATGTACAACAGACTGTTTGTCGGGTTCTGCGGGTCCTCGACCGGTTGGTACCCGCTCGCTGCGAACTCGGGGACCAGCGCCAGCGCGCCGACCTGCACGACGACGAACAGCGCGACCGCGAAGGCGACGCCGCGGTACTCGCGGGGGAACATCTGGATCGTCGTTCGCGATCGGGGGCTTTCGTCCTTGCGCTTCCGGCCCGACCCGGTTCGCAACGCTTGATACCCGTCGCCGCGCACTCTCGCGGGTGACCCGCCGCCTCTTCGGAACCCTCTGCGGGCTCGTCTTCCTCGTCAACCTCGGGCGCGTCGGCTTCGCGCCGCTCGTGCCGACGATCGGGACCGAGTTCGCCGCCAGCACCGCGGTCGTCGGCTCGGTGACGACGCTCGTCTGGGTCGGCTCCGCGCTCCCGCGGATCCCGGTCGGCTACCTGCTCACGAAGGTGCCGCGCCACTACGTCGTGCTCGGCTCCGGCGTCGCGCTCGCGCTCGCCGCCGCGTTCACCGGCTCCGCCGACACGATCCGGCACCTGCAGGCGGGCGCGCTGCTGCTCGGGCTCGCCTCCGGCGCGTACTTCGTCGCCGCGGTCCCGCTGATCGCCGAGCTGTTCCCGGGCGCCCGGGGACGGGCGATCGGTATCCACGGAGCCGCGAGCCAGCTCGCCGCGGTCGTCGCTCCCGGCGTCGTCGTCGCCGTGCTGCTCGTCGCCGGCTGGAGCGTCGTCTTCTACCTGCTCGCGGCCGCCGCGCTCGTCGTCACCGCGCTCGTCCTCCTCGCCGTGCGCCGCGATCCGCTCCCCGAATCGGCGGGGGCCGATCGGGACTTCCGGTCCGCGCTCGCGTACTGGCCGGTCATCCTCGTGGGGGTCGCGATCGTCGCCACGCCGGGGTTCGTCTGGCAGGGCGTGTTCAACTTCTACGTCACCTATCTCGTCGGGACGAAGGGCGTCTCACAGGGGTTCGCGAACGCCCTGCTCACCGTCGTCTTCGCCGCCGGGCTCCCCGCGTTCTGGTTCGGGGGGCGGCTCGCCGACCGGCTCCCGCACGTCCCGTACCTGCTCGCGATCATGGCGTCGTTCGCGGTCTCCCTCGGGATCCTCGTCCTCGCGGAGGGCGCCGTCGCGCTCCTCCTCGTCACGGCGCTGTTGGGGGTCGTCATCCACGCGCTGTTCCCCGCCATCGACACGTTCATGCTGGAGTCGTTGCCCGCCGACAGCCGCGCGAGTGCGTACGCCGTCTTCAGCGGCTGCGCGATGTTCCTCGAAGCGACCGGCAGCGGCGCGATCGGGGTCGCCGCCGACCGGACGAGCTTCGACGCCGCCTTCCTCGTCGGCGCCGTCGGCGTGGTCCTCGTCGCGGCCGTCATCGGCGTCCTGCACGCGACCGGGCGACTCCCCGGCGGCCGGGCCGACGCGCCGCTCTGAAGGTTTAAACCCGGTCGGGGACAACCCGGGACCGTGACCGACGCGCCGCCGTGGGCCGACGTCTTCGGCCACGAGGAGCCGTACCCCGAACAGGCCGACGGCATCGACGCCGCCGTCGACGCCGCCGCGGAGGGCGGGTTCCTCGCGCTCGAAGGCGCCTGTGGGACCGGCAAGACGATGCTCGCGCTCACCGCGGGGCTCGACCGCGTCCGAGACCCCGACTCGCCGTTCGAGCGCGTCTTCGTCCTCACCAGCGTCAAACAGCAGCTCCGTCAGTTCGAGACGGACCTCGCGACGATCAACCGGAACCTCCCGGACGGCTACGACCCCGTCTCCGGGCTGACGCTCGTCGGCAAGGCCGACGTCTGCCCGTACGCCCGCGAGAACCGCGGCGGCGTCGACCGCGGGAACGTGTACGAGCGCTGTGAGGGGCTCCGCGAGCGGACGCGCGGCCTCGTCGGCGAGGGCGGATCGACGACGACGTCGAACCTCGTTAGCGAGGCGCGCAGCCAGCAGGTCGGGCTCCTCGACTCCGGCTCGACCGGCGGAAACCCCTCCGGCGGCGGAACTGGCGAGGGCCCCGCCGCGGACTACCTGACGGTCGACGGCGAGCCGACCCCGTACCGCCCCGACACCGAGACGTTCCGCGACGTCGAGTTCTGCCCCTTCTACGCCGGCTTCCTCGACGACCTCCCCGAGGACGGCGACCCGGCGGAGGCGGTCCCGTTCGACCTCACCGACCGCGGCCACGTCGGACCGGACGAGCTCGTCCGGCTCGCGGCCGGCCACGGCTCCTGTCCGCATTCGATCATGGGCGCGCTCGTCCCCGAGGTCGAAGTGATCATCGGCAACTACTACCACGCGTTCGACCCGGTGACGACGTCGACGTTCACCGGTCCGCTGCTCGACGAGTCGACGTTCGTCGTCTGCGACGAGGCGCACATGCTCGAACCCCGCGTCCGCGACCTCGTGAGCGACGCGGTCGCCGACGCGAGCCTGCGGGACGCCGAGGCCGAACTCACTCGGGTCGTCCAGCCGGTCGAGTTCGAGAGCACGGGCGCGGCGACCGACGACGCCGACCTCGTCCGCGGCGAGCTGGCCGACAGCGACGTCACCGTCGAGGAGGTCTCTCGCGTCCGGGCGTTCTACCGTGACCTCCGCGAGGAGCTGGACCGGCGCGTCACCGACCACCTCGACCGCGAACGCCCCGACTGGCGGGCGGCGATACGCGAGCTCGAGGACGGGGAGATCCCCCTTCGGGACCCCGAGGAGCCCGCCGAGGACGCGATCACGACGTGGGCGCGCCGCGAGGGATACGACGACCGCGTGTGGGCCCGGACCGCGGCGGTCGGCGCGGTCGTCAAGCGGGTGCTCGACTCGCTCGAGGACGACGACAAACGGCGGGCCGCACCGGGCGTCGGGCGCACGCTCAACGCGTGGTACCGGGAGGGACACGAGGAGTTCTTCCGCGCCATCGACCTGGAGCGAACCGTCGACGAGACGGCGCCCCCGGACTCCTGGCGGCGCGCGTACAACGCGAGCCTCGCGCTGTACAACTGCCTGCCCAGCGAGCCGATCGGCGAGCGTCTCGCCGAGTTCGGCGGCGGGGTGTTGATGAGCGCGACGCTCGAACCGATGGCCGTCTTCCGGGAGGTGACGGGGCTTGACCACCTCGAAGCGAGCGGTCGACCGGTCGTCGAGCGGACGTACGGGCTGACGTTCCCGGCGGAGCATCGTGCGAGCTTCGCGGTCGACGCGCCGAAGTTCACCCACGGGAACCGCGGCGCTCCCGGCGAGGAGAACGGAACGCGGGTGGCGTACCTGGACGCGGTGGCCCGGATCGCCGCCCGCGAGGGGAACGTCCTCGTCGGCACCCCGAACTACGCCGAGGCGTCCTGGATGGCCGCGGCGCTCGCGGACCGGGTCGGGAAGCCGGTCCTCCTCGACGAGTCCTCCGGCGATCGCGAGACGGAGTCGCTGAAGGACGACTTCTTCTCGGGCGACGGGAAAGTCCTCGTCACGAGCCTGCGCGGCACGCTCACCGAGGGGGTCGATTACCGAGGCGACCGACTCGCGGCGGCGGTCGTCTGCGGCGTCCCGATCATCAACACCGCTCGCCCCCGGACGCGGGCGGTAGTCGCCGCCTACGACCGTCGGTTCGACGCCGGGTTCGAGACGGCGCTCACGGTCCCCGCCGTTCGGAAGGCCCGGCAGGCGGTCGGCCGGGTGATCCGCGGCCCCGACGAACGGGGGGTTCGGGTGCTTCTCGACGCTCGATACGCCCGCGACTCGTGGAACGGGGTTCGGGAGTACCTCCCCGAACACGAACGCGAGGAGTTCCAGCCGGTCAGCACGGACATGCTCGGGTTCGCGCTCGATCGGTTCGACTCGTCGACCGACTAACGGGGTGTTAGCGGGGCATCAACGAGCCCATAACTATGGGGGTAACGGGTCCTTGTCTGGGTATGCCAACCACTGATCGGCGGGGACGGTTCCACGTCGTCTGTCGCGCGTGCCGGACGGAACGGGTGCTTCGCTGCCCGGACGAGGCGGAGTCGTTCGCCGACGCACACGCGTCGGAGACGGGCCACCCCGTCGTGTTCGACCGGGTCGAGTGACGAGCGACCGAAGCCCCTCCTCTTCGGCTCGGGCGCGGCGATCCCGATAGGGTTTCCCGACGCGCCGTCACAGCGACGCGTATGGAGAACGAACGGCTCGTCGACGCGCTGGACGCGGCCGCGGCGGCGGGCGCGGCGGTGGCGCTCGAGGGGTTCCGGACGGACCTGGACGTGGAGACGAAGACCGGGCGGTTCGACCGGGTGACCGCGGTCGACCGGGCGGTCCAGCGTCGCGTCCGCGAGTCGCTCGCGGCGGCCTCGGACGCCCCGTTCGTCGGCGAGGAGGAGGACGCGCGCAAACGCGTCCCGGAGCGGGGCCCGGCGTGGGTCGTCGACCCGATCGACGGGACGAACAACTTCGTCGGCGGCGGCCCGATCTGGGCGGTCGCGGTCGCGGCGACGCGGGACGGCGAGCCGGTCGCCGCGGTCACGCGGCTCCCCGTCGTCGGCGACGCCTACGTCGTCGGGCCGCCCGGGCCGGACGCTGCGGCGAACGAAGGAACGGCGTCGTCCGCGGACGGCGTCGCCGACGCGGTCCCCCGGCGGAACGGCGACCCGATCCGAGTCAGCGACCGGTCGGATCCCGGCTCGCTCACGATCAACCCGATCTTCGGCTTCTCAGACCGTCATCGCCGGCACCACCGTCGAGTGATGGAGACGGTGTTCGACTCGTTCGGTGACTTCCGGCGGATCGGCTGCGCGCAGGCCGCGCTGGCGAGCGTGGCGAGCGGCGAGGTCGACGCCGCGGTGTCGACCGTCGAACTCTCGCCGTGGGACACGGTCGGCGGGGTCAGGCTCGTCAGGGCCGCCGGCGGGAGGGTGACTGACGTCCACGGCGACCGCTGGCGGCCCGGTGCGACGGGGCTCGTCGCCTCGAACGGGCGTGCACACGGCGCGTTGGTCGAGGCGTTCGACGCCGACGCTCACGGCGAGGTCGACACCGCTGACGCCGACGCGGAACCGAACGGGTCGTGAGTCCCGGCCGGTCAGTGTTTGGTCCCCTCGCGACGCTCGCGTCGGGGACGTTGTTCCGGCGGCGGGACGTGTCATTCGGGACACGGGACGCGTCGCTCCGACCACGGGGCGTGTCACTCGGGCAGCCGCGTGCCACAGTCGGGGCACGCGTCGTCGAGCCGCGTGGCCGGCGCGTCACACGCCGGGCAGAACCGTCAGTCGCAGGCGGGGTCGCCCATACAGCCACGGTCGACGGCCACGGTGAAAAGTCGTGGGCCCGGGCCCGGCGCGGTCGCCTCCGAACCGGAACCGCTTTGCGACCGGTGGGCGGGGTTCGATCGTGAGCAACGCCGACAAGCGGTCGCAGTTCTGGTCGCTCTACCTCACCCGGTTCGCCGAGGGGTTCGGGTTCGTCACCCTGCTGGTCCTGCTGCCGACGTACATCAACACGCTCGATCCGCAAGCGACCACGGTGCTCGGCGTCACCGTCAGCGCGGGACTGATCATCGGGATGTACACGACCGGGTACACGCTCGCACAGACCGCCGCCGTGATCCCGCTGGCGTGGGCCGGCGACCGGTTCGACAAGCGGACCGTCCTCCTCGTCGTGCTCGCGCTCGGGGCCGGTGTGTACGCGCTGTTCCCGCTCGTCGACTCGTCCGGCTCGTTCATCGCGATCCGCGCGCTTCAGGGACTCGTCGTCACCGGGGCGTCCTTGATGACGCTGTCGCTGGTCGGCCAGATCGCCGACGTGGGGACGCGTGCGGACAAGATCGGGAAGGCGAACGCCGCCTCCTTCGCCGCCTCCATCGTCGGATCGCTGTCGGCCGGCGTGGTGTACGACATGGTCGGGTTCGGTCCCGTCTTCACGGCCATCACCGGGATGATGGTGCTCGCGTGGGTCGTCACGTGGAGCTTCCTCGACGACGACGAGACGCGGATCGAGGGGTTCCCGTTCTCCGATCTCGCGGTCAACCGGAAGATCCTCACGATAACGAGCTTCCGGGTCCAGTACTCCTTCGCCGTGACGATGGTCCGCACGTGGATCCCGATCTACGCCGGCACGTCGATGCTCGCGGGCGGGCTCGCGGTCGGCGCGACCGCGGTCGCGATCACGGTCACCGCCGAGAAGGGGACGAACATGGTCGGACAGCTGTTCACCGGACGGCTCTCCGACGGCTACGGCCGGTCGTTGTTCGTCTTCGCCGGCGGCGGCGCGTACGGGCTGATCGCGCTCGCGATCCCCTTCGCACCCGCCATCGGCGGCCTCCTCGGAGCCGACGTGACGCTCCCGTTCCTCGGCGAGCTCCCGCCGGCGTACCTCCCGCTCGTCGCGCTCTCGGGGCTGCTCGGCGTCGCCGACTCCTTCCGCGAGCCGGCCAGCATGGCGCTGTTCGCCGACGAGGGGACCGACGAAGGCGGGATCGCCTCCAGCTTCGGCATCCGCGAGCTCGTCTGGCGGCCCGGCTCGGTCGCCGGACCGCTGATCGCCGGCTGGTTGATGGTCGAGGTGAGCATGGACGCGGTGTTCTACGTCGGCGGGGCGTTCGCGATCACGGGCGTGCTCGCGTTCCTCGCGATCTTGGCGCACGACCACGGTCGGGAGGCGTTGACGACGTGGTAGCGGCCCGACTCCCGCCGTCGTTACTCCGCCCGTAGGGCCCCACCGAGTCACTCCTTCAGTAGGGCGGCCCGGTAGTGGTACGCGTTCCCGTCGTCGCCACGGACCACGTCGGCGACCGTCCAGCCGGTCCCGATCGCGGCCTCCCGGAGCCGGTCGGGGCTGAACAGCCGGAGCTGGTAGATCGGGTCCCGATCGCCGTCGTACTCGAAGTACATCACTCGGTGTGCGAGCCCCGGGGTCGGGTCGTGGCGGTAGCCGATCAGGTCGGCGGTGGCGGGGTGGTCCGGGTCGTAGCAGTCGACGACGGCCGTCGCGTCGGGCGTCGTCACGTACGCGAGATCGCCGAGGAACGCCGAGAGCCCCCGCATCGACCCCGCGAGCCCGAGTTGGGTACCGTTCGACAGCGCGGAGCGGAACCGGTCCCGAGCGAACGTCTCCCGGAGCGCGAACATGTCTCCCTCGCGCGCGTCGTCGACGCCGCGTTCCCGCATCGTCTCGACGAGCGCGGGGCTGGGCTCGATCGCCACCGTCTCGAACCGCCGCTGGAAGTGGAGCGCGTGTCGCCCCGTCCCGGCACCGAGGTCGACGAGCGGCCCCTGCAGCCACGACGACAGCCACTCGTGGAGCCCCGTCGACGGGTCGAAGTCGGCGAAGTAGTACGACTCGATCGGGTGTTCGACGGTCTCGCATCCGTCGCGGTGGAGGAGCGGCTCGGTTCGCTCCCCGCGGTGGTGATCGCGGATCGCCCGGCCGAACGCGTCGGTCATACCGACACGGTCGCTCCCCGGATACGAAAAAGTCGTGTGAGAGGCGATAGCAGGTCGCTAGCGGCCCGAACCGGCCCTCATGAGCTGATGTTCGGACGACCTACATGTCGCCGAACGCGCTGATCCCTCGACCGGTCGAGGAGACCTTCGCGATCCAGCGGGTGGCGATGGCCTTCTTCAACAGCTTCGCGGGCGTGCCGCCGAACGTCGAGATCGGCATCCCCATCACGTCGTGGGCGACCGCCTTCTCGCCGACCGAGACGACGGTCCCCTTGTCCTCGTGTCGCCACGACTGCAGCGGCGCGCCGCGGGCGGCCCGCGCGAGGTTCTCGCCGGCGACCTCCGCGGCCTGCCAGGCGGCCTGTGCGGTCGGCGGGGCGACCTCGTCGTCGCCCTGGTCGACGAGGGCGGTGTCGCCGATCGCGAACACGCGCTCGTCGCTCGTGGTGAAATCGGAGCCGGCGTACACGCGGTTCGAGCGCTCGTCCTTGTCGATCTCGACGTTCCGCATCTCGTCTTGGCCGGTGATGCCGCCGGTCCAGATCAGGACGTCGTGAGGGAGCTGCGTCGGGTCCTCGCCCTCGCCGCCGCCGAGGAAGACGTGCTCCTCGTCGGCCTGCGAGATGAAGTCGCCGGTGAGGATCTCGACGTCGGCCTCCGCCAGCCGCTTGCGGAGCGCGCCCTGGATCTCGGGGTCCTGCCCCGGGAAGATCTCGTCCATCCCCTCGATGAGCGCGATGTCGATCGGCGCGCGGTGTTTGTCGCGGTACTCGGCGATCTCGCCGGCGGTCTGAATGCCCGAGAGGCCTGCCCCGCCGACGAGCACCTGTGCGGGGTCCGACTGGGTCGCCTCCGCGGCGGCCGCGCGGACGTCGTCGTGGATCGCCTTCGCGTCGTCGAGTCCCTTCAGCTGGTGGGCGTTCTCCTGGAGCCCGTCGATGCCGAAGAAGGCGGTCGAGGAGCCGACCGCCAACAGGAGGTAGTCGTAGTCGACGGTCGTCCCGTCGTCGGTCTCGACGGCCCGCTCGTCGACGTCGACGTCGACGACCCGGCCCTGCACGAAGTCGGTTTCGGGCGACTTGATCTCCTCGACGGGGATCGTGATCTTCTCCTCGACGGACGGGTTCCGGATCGCCCGGTGGACCTCGTGTAAGACGAGGTGGTAGTCGTGTTCGGCGATCCAGGTGAGTTCGGCCTCCCCCTCGCCGACCTCGTCTTCGAACGCCTTCACCGTCCCCGCACCGGCGTACCCGGAGCCGACGACGACGACCTGAGTAGTCATGCGTATCGGTCGGCAGTCCGTGGATAAAGACGCTTTGAAACCGTTCCCGATCCCCGGTCATCGTTCATCGAGGATCCGCGATCGAAGCGGGATCCACGCGATCGGTTTCGCGACGTTCGTTCCGGGACGCGAAGACGCGTCGCCCTCACGACGCGCCATCGAGGACGACGCCTTATAAGGAGAGCCCCGCGTGCCACCGGTCCGCGCCGGCCTCGCGTTTGACCTCGTCCATCCGCGCGAGCAGCGCCACCGCCAGGCTCGCGGTCTCGGCCGCGCGCGACTCGCCCTCGGTTCGGAACTCGCCGGTCACGCGGTTGGCGTACACCGAACAGACCGCGCCCGCGCGCAGCCCGTACACGTTGGCGACCGTGAGGATGGACGACGCCTCCATCTCGACGTTCTTCACGTTCGCGGCCTGAAGCTCCTCGACGAGCGCCTCGGATCCGGCCGCGCGGAACCCCTCGAAGCCGGGGCGACCCTGCCCCGCGTAAAAGGAGTCGGCGCTCATCGTGATCCCGGTGTGGTAGTCGTGGCCGAGCCGCTCGGCGGCGGCGACGAGCGCCGAGACGACCTCGCCGTCCGCGGTCGCGGGGTAGTCCTCGCGCACGTACTCGTCGCTCGTCCCCTCCTGGCGGACGGCCCCGGTCGTGATCACGAGGTCGCCGACCTCCATCCCCCGCTGGATCGCCCCGCACGAGCCGACCCGAATGAACGTGTCGACGCCGACCCGCGCCAGCTCCTCGACGGCGATGGTGGCGGACGGCGAGCCGATCCCGGTCGACGTCACGGAGATCGGCACGTCGTCGTACGTCCCCGTGGCGGTGCGGTACTCGCGGTGGTGTGCGACCTCCTCGTGGTCGTCCCACAGCGCCGTGACCTTGTCGACGCGCTCGGGGTTCCCCGGGAGGAGGACGGCGTCGGCGACGTCGCCGGGACCGACCTCGACGTGGTACTGGACCTCCGCGTTCGGGTCCTCGCTGTCCCCGGTCATTCCCCCGAGTCCTCCGCCTTCGCGTCCTCCAGCGTCGCGAGCGAGATCGTGTTCGGCAACAGCTCGCCGAGGGTGTACGCGGTCGTCTCCCCGTCGCCCTCGTCACAGACGATCTCGAGGTCGCCGTCGGCGAACTCCGCGAGCGTCTGCCGGCACATCCCGCAGGGGGTGACGCCGTCGCGGACGCCGGAGGTGACGGCGATCCGCTCGAACCCGTCGTGGCCGTTCTTCACCGCCTCCGCGACCGCGACCTCCTCGGCGTGGAGGCTGTTCGAGTAGTTCGCGTTCTCGATGTTACAGCCCGTGTACACGGTGCCGTCGGCGGTCAAGAGCGCGGCACCGACCCGGTAGTCGGAGTACGGGACGTAGGCGTCCGCCAGCGCGTCGCGGGCGGCACGTATCAGTGGGTCCATACCCCGCGGATCGGACGGGACGCCGATAAGTGGCCGGGTCGGCGGTCGGCGACCGCCGTCACTCGTCGGTGCTTTATATATACTGCCGTCGCTCGTCGGTGCCCTATTTATGTACCGCCGTCACCTGCCGGTGTCGTACTTATACGTCGCCGTCTCCGGGTCGATCCCGAAGTCCTCCGGCGATTCGGTCGCGTCCGGCTCGTCCGCGTCGGTGCCCGGCGTTGCCGATTTAAACGCCTCGCGGAGACGGTCGGGCATGACGAACTCGTCGACGTCGATCCGGAGCCCGACGACGTCGTCCGAGACCGTCTCGCGCTTCTCCCCGAGCCGGTCGACCAGCACGGCGGGCAGCGCGTCGTCGGCGACGGGATCGAACCCGAACTGCGCCAGGTAGTCGGGCTGGTCCGTGAGGACGTAGACGGCCTCGAAACCGTCCGCAGCGGCGGTGTCGACCAGCCGCTCGATGACGTGTGCACCGACGCCACAGCCCCGCCACGCCTCGAGGACGCCGATTCCGGTGAGCTCGATGACTTCCCCGTCGGCGTCGGCGTCCCGGTCCCCGTCGGCGTCAGCGTCCTCGCCGGCGTCCCGGTCCCCGTCGGCGCTCCCGTCCGCCGCGTCGTCCCGGGGCTTGTGGATCCGGAGCCGTCCGAAGCCGGCCCGGTCGCCCGACTCCTGGTCGACCGAGATCACGTAGTCGCGCGAGCGGAAGGCGGCCTCGTCGAGGCCCATGCGCTCGATCTCGTCCAACAACCACGCCTCGTCCCGGTTCTTGGCGTCGCGGACGTACATGCCCGGGCGTAGGGCTCCCACCGGGAAAACGGTTCCCCGCGCTCCGGGGACGCGCCGCCTACTGGTTCGCGGAGCGCTCGTCGAGCGCGACCGGGATCGAGCGCGCGGCGACGTCGGCGGCGAACGCCCCGCCGTCCGCCGCCAGCGCGTCGAACGTGTCGTAGTGGATCGGGACGACGAGGTCCGGCCCCATCCGCTCGGCCAGGGCGGCGGTCTCGTGACGGTCCGAGACGATCCCGCCGCCGCCGATGTTGCCGAGGAAGAGGTCGACCTCGAGCTCGGCGAAGCCGTCGAGCGCGTCAGAGTCCCCCGGCCAGAAGACGGTCCGGTCCCCGATCGACAGGAGGAACCCGCAGCCGAAGCCCGGCGGATGTGGGACCGAGCCGTCCTCGTCGGTACAGGGGCCGTCGGGCTCGTTGTGGGCGGGCACCGACCACACGGTCGCGTCGGGGGACGCGCCGTCGACGCGGGACCCGACGTCGACGCGCGACTCGTCGTCGACGCGGACGACGCCGTAGTCGGCCGCCAGCGCCTCGATCGACTCCACGTCGCGGTCGATCCCCGCGGGGTCGACGGCCTCGTAGATCACGAGCGTCGCGTCCGCGGCGGCGACCGAGCGGATCCCGTCCGAATCGTAGTGATGGTCGTGGGTGACGACGACGAGGTCGCCGTCGCGCGCCCAGTAGTCGTCCAGCACGCCGTACCGCCCCGGGTCGGTGTACGCGACGAACCCGTCGTCGGTCTCGACGCGCGCGGTCGCGTACCCGAGCCACTCGACCGTGAGGCCGTCGTAACGAACGGTCATACCCGACGATCCGTCCACGAGCCCTTGAGAGTGCCCATCGATCGGGGCACGTCGTGTCAGTACGCCCCATTCTCCTCGGCTACCGATCCGTCCTCGGCTACCGATCCGTCCCCGGCTACCGATCCGCCACAGGTTACCGATCCCTCCCCGGCTACCGACCACTTGGCCCCGTCGCCCGTGCCGCGTCCTCGACGACGGCGTCGAAAGCCGGGTACCCCTCCCGACCGGTCACGTCGCGGATCACGGAGAGGTGTCGCCCCTCGACGACGTTCGGCGTTGCCGCGAACTCGACGACGCGACGGCCGCCGTCGGCCCGAACCAGCGGGAAGAGCCCGCGGTCCCGGTCGGACGTGTGGAACCGCGCCCAGGCGGCGGCGACGTCGTACTCCGGCGGGGCGAACTCCTCGATCGAGCGCCCGACGAGGTCGTCGACGCTCTCGACGCCGGCCAGTTCGACCGCGGCCGCGTTGACGTCGACGTACCGCCCGTCGTCGTCGGCGATCAGCATCGCGTCCATCGAACCGCCGAAGACGGCCTGGAACAGTCGGTGACGCTCGTGTCGCTCCGTGACGTCGCGGGCGAACACGGACAGCCCGGCCGCGATCGGGTACGCCCGGACGTCGTAGTGTGTCCCGTCGACCTCCGCCTCGAAGGCGACGGCCTCCCCTCGTTCCAGCGCCCCCTGGATCGCCCGTTCGAAGGCGGTGTCGTCGGTCCGCGCGAACGCGTCGAGTCGACGGCCGAGCGCCTCCTCGCGTCCGCGACCGAACAGTCCCTTCGCCGCGCGGTTACAGTAGACGACGTGTCGGTCGGGGTTGAGAACGAAGACGGCCTCCGAAACGTCGTCGAGCATCGACGGCGTCCGCTCGCGCGCCTCGGCCCTGCGCTGTCGATCGCGTCGGTCGAGGACGGCACGGCGCACTCGGGCCGCGAGCAGATCGGTCGCCCCGTGGGCGTCGGCCGGGACGTAGTCCACGTGCTCCCTCGCGAGGAGTTCACGCAGCATCCCTCCCGAAAGCCCCTCAGCGTACACGACGATCGGCACCGCGTGATCGGCCTCGATGAGCGTCTCGACCGACCCGATCACGCCTTGGCCCCCTGCGGCCGCAACCACGACGACGTGGACCGGGACCGCGTCGGCGGGGTGCTCGTCGCGGTCGCGGTCGCGGAGCGCCGCGACCGCCTCCGACGCGGTTTCGACGGCCACGAGGTCGCTCGTGACGGACCCGAGCGCGTCGATGGCTGCGGCTCCGCGCTCCGTGTCTGCGGCGACGATCACGACGGTCGGATCCGATCCCATCGTGTCCCGTACGACGGCCACCCCTTTCAATTATCGCCCCGACGACCCGGACCGGCGTCGGTGCCTTCGGCGAGCCGCTCGACCCGGTCGAGAGCGTCCGCGCCGTCGACGTCCTTGTCCTCCCGGACGCCGACGAACCGGGGGAACCGAAGCGCGTAGCCCGACGCGTACGTCGGCGACGTCTGTATCTCCTCGTAGCCGACCTCGAAGACGACTTCGGGACGGAAGCTGACCGTCGTTCCGGAGCCGTCGACGACGGACGGCTCGAGCCGGTCGGTCAGCGCGGCGAGTTCGGCGTCGGAGATCCCGGTCGCCACCTTCCCGATCGGCCGGTAGTCGTCGCCGTCGCGTACCGCGAGCAGGAAGGTTCCGAACAGCTCCGCGCGCCGCCCCTCGCCCCACTCCGCGCCGACGACGACCGCGTCGAGCGTCTCCACGTCGGGCTTCCGCTTCAGCCAGCTCCGCCCGCGGTCGCCCGGGGTGTACGCCCCGGCCGGGTCCTTCAGCATGATCCCCTCGTGACCCGCCTCCAGCGCCGCCGCCTCGATCCCCTCGATCGTCGGGGCGTCGTCCGCGATCCGGAGCGTCCCGGCCGCGTCGGGGACGGCCTCGACGAGCGCGTCGTGGCGGGCCCGGAGCGGCTCGTCGAGCAGGTCGCTCCCGTCGAGATGGAGGCAGTCGAACGCGTGTAACTCGAGCGTGACCGCCTCCCGCATCCGATCGACGTCGTGTTTCCGACGGAACCGGCGGAGCACCTCCTGAAACGGGAGGGGATCGCCGTGCTCGTCGACGGCGATCGCTTCGGCGTCGAGGATGACCGGGACGTCGACCCGGTCCGCGACGTACTCGACGATCTCCGGCAACGCGTCGGTCACGTCGTCCATGTTCCGCGAGTACAGCCGCGGCCCGAGCCCCTCCGCCGGGGTCGACCCGTCCGGTGGGGCGCGGTCCGGCGGGACGTAGTGTACCTGCACGCGCGCCCCGTCGAACTTCGTCTCGACGGCGACCGAATCGAACTCCGCGAGCGCGTCGCCCGCGGTCCCCGCCTGTGCCAGCATCGCCTGGACCGGCCGACCCACGACGAGTCGCTCCTCGCGGAGCCCGTCGACGCCCTCCTCGCGGGCCAGCGTCGCCACGTGGCCGTAGTCGTTCGTCACCTGCAGCGCGCGCTCGACGACCGAGACGTCCGCGTCGGTGGCGTACGTGACGGGGTCCCCGTCGTCAGCGTCCTCGTCGGGGATCGTCCCACGGTCGGCGAGGAACGCCTCCGCGATCGCGTCCCGGACGGTCCCCTCGCCGACGCCGATCCGCATCTCCCCGAGCACGAGCCGTGCCAGGGCCGTCGCCTCGGCGGGCTCGGACCGGTTGAACAGCCCGAACAGCGCCTCCACCTTCCGGGACTCGCTGCCGTCGCCGTCGGCCGCCGCCAGCTCGCGGAGGGTCGCGTCGACCTCGGCGACGGTGAGCCCGTCGGTCCCGCCCGCGAACGCCGACAGCCCCCGCTGGCCGCCGAACTCGTAGTCGGCGGCGACCGCGCCGATCTCGCCCACCGCCGCGAGCCGCGCCTCGACGTCGGACCGTCCGACGTTCGGGCCGGCCGCGCGGGCGATCGCCTCGTGGCAGGTCGCGGGCCCGACGTCGAGCGTTCGGGTGTCGTGGGCGGGGAAGACCCGGCCGAGCAGGAACCGGGTCACGGTCGCCAACTCCTCGTCGGCGCGGACGAACAGCGCCGCGACGGCCGCCGTCGTTTCGAGGTCCGCGGGCTCGGCCTCCAGCCGCTCCATTCGGTCCGCGAACGCCGAGAACTCCATATCACGGGTCCGCGATCCGGGCTCAAAAGCACCCCGATGCGGGTGGGGGTCCGCGGACGTGCGCTGTCGGTGGATGTACGTTGTCGGTGGAGGTGCGCTGTCGGCGGATGTACGCTGTCGGTGAAGGTGCGCTGTCGGCGGAGGTGCGCTGTCGGTGAAGGTGCACTGTCGGCGAATGTACGCTGTCGGCGGATATGCGCTGTCGGTGGACGTGTGCTGGTGTCACGCCCCGAACCGGTCGACGGTCGCCGCCCTTTTTACTGTGCGGGGCCGTCGACCGGGCAATGAGCACCGACTCGCCGATCTCGGACGGCGTTCGTGAGGCCCTCGACGTCGACCCGGACGCGTTCGCCACGCGGGCCGCCGACGAGGCCGAGGTCGTGAAACGCGGGATCCGGGACGGCGCGTTCGACAACCAGCAGTCGATCGTCGGCTTCGAGTACGAGTTCTACGCCGTCGCCGACGGACGCTGGAGCGAGGAGTCGCGCGCGGGTGATTACGCCCTGATGCGCGTCCCTCGGCGGCTGTTGGAGCTGATGGGGTTCGAGAAGGAGCTCGGGCTCCACAACGCGGAGATGTCGACGAGCCCGCAGCCGCTGTCGGACCACGGCCTGCGCGCGCAGCTCGCGGAGGTCCGTGCCCGGCTGGAGGCCGCCGAGGAGACCGCGGGCGTCGAGGGAATGCGGCTCGTCTCCGACGGCGTCTGGACCATCCCGCCGGCCGGCGAGACCGCCCGCGACTACCTGACCGACAGCGTCGACGTCGACGGCGTCACCGTCGCCGCGAACATGAGCGACTCCGTGCGGTATCACGCGATGGCGAACACGGACACCGAGGGCTCCGGCGAGGTCCGTCTGGAGGCCCCCGGCGTGTCGCTGCCGGCCGACACGGTGATGCCCGAGAGCCTGATCACGTCGATCCAGCCGCACTACCAGACGGCGCAGGCGGCGGCGCTCCCGCAGTACTTCCGGTACGCGCTCCGGGTCGCGGGGCCGCTGCTCGCGCTCGGGGTCAACTCCCCGTTCTTCCCGCCCGACCTCTACGACGAGGAATGGGACGGCGAGCGCGTCCTCGCGGAGGGCGCCCACGGCAACCGGATCCACGTCTTCGAGTCCGTTCTCAACGCCCGCACCGACGCCGATAAGGTGTGTTTCCCGGCGGACCTCCACGACGTCGAGGAGGCGGTCGACCGGATCGCCGGCGACGAGACGATCGTCCCGATGCCCGACGACGGCGGCTCGGGCCGGTTCGACGACGCGTTCGCGACGTTCCGAACCAAACACGGCACCTACTGGCGGTGGGTTCGCCCGGTGTTCGAGGGGTCGAGCCGGTCGAGCGCGAACGCCAGGATCGAGTTCCGCCCGATCGCCGCCCAGCCGACCATCCGCGACTCCATCGCGTTCCAGGCCGCCTTCGCCGGGCTGATGGAGGCGCTCCCGCGCCACGAGCATCCGGTCGCCGGCCTCGACTGGACGGTCGCCCGCGACAACTTCTACCGCGCGGTCGCCGACGGCCTCGACGCCGACCTCGAGTGGATCGCGACCGACGGCGAGCGCACGCACGACACCGAACGGCTCTACGGAGACCTGCTCGACCACGCCGCCGCCGGCCTGCGGACGGCCGGCTGTTCGGCGTCCGAGGCGGCCTCGTGGCTCGCGCCGCTCCGCTGGCGCGTCGAGAACGGCGTCACGCCCGCGAGCTGGAAACGCGACCGGGTCCGGTCGCGGCTCGCCGCGGGCGAGACGTTCACCGAGGCGGTCCACGGCACCCAACGCGAGTACATCGGCGTGCAGGCCGACACGCTCGTCGAGGGCGGCTTCTCGGAGTGGTGAGGTCGTCGAAGGCCGCCGATCGGGGCGGTCGCTGTCGATCGGGGCCGTCGCTGCCGTCGACGTAGCGCGCTCGTGACTCGGTGAGCCGCCATCCGGGGGTACGTCGAGGCGAAGGTCGGAAACGGGCGGTAAAACGGTCGCTCTCGGGGAGGTGAAAACGCGTATGAATGGTGGACGAGCGGGCTTGCCCGGCGTTCCGACACGGGGTATCCCGGTTGCCTTCTCCACCCCGCGATCCGACGAGCGACTGGCGTCCGGCGATGGGCTGCTCGCTTCCGCGCCTGACCCGTTACCGCCGACGAACCACGACGGACCGCTCCTGCGAGCGGGCGCAGTGGGCCGCTGTCCCCGTCGGACGAGGCTTCCACGTTGGCTCCCGAGGCCCGTGCCGGTCTGACCGGACGTGCCCGGTGTTCGGTCCCCGCTGAAGACTGCCTCACGGGTGACGAGCGGGGCCTAACCGCCCGACCTAGTCCACCCAAACGTACACGGGTGCTACTTAAGGGCCTTTCGCTCGCGCGCTCCGACGTCGCGTCCGGGTCGATCGGTTCGGTCCTTCGATCGTCACGCGAACAGATCCCGTGCGTACAGTCCAGCACAGACCGGGATCGGGAGGGACGTCGCGATCACGACGGGCGCGTGCCACTCCAGCCACCGGTACTCCTGCGGGAAGCTGAACAGCACGGTCGGGTCGATGGCGAGATACCAGACGACCGCGAGGAGGCTCGTCGCGGCCCCCAACACGACGACGACTCCCGCGAGCGTTCCGGGGTCGACGTTCCCGCGTTCGACGGAAGCGAAGACGACGGCACTCACGAGCGCGAACAACCCCACCCCGGCAGCTCCCACGGGCCCCGAGGCGTAGTAGGCGACGAGCAGTCCCTCCTGCTCGGAGACGACCGCGTACGGCGCGGCGAGCACGAGGACCGTGGCGAGACAGGCGACGATCCCCGCCTTCCGTGCGAAGTCGCGAACGTTCATATCCGACCGTCGGCCGGCGGCGCGGTAAAAGGTCCGGATCCGTCGTTCGCGTGCCTCGGTCTCGACGGGGCGATCCGAGGCGGGTGGTGGCGGAACTCAGGCGTCGTCGTCGAACGCCATCGCGACGGAGTTGATACAGAAGCGCTTCCCGGTCGGTTCCGGCCCGTCGTCGAACACGTGTCCGAGGTGGGAGTCGCAGTTCGCACACCGGACCTCGGTGCGGCGCATCCCGTGGCTCGTGTCGAGCGTCGTCGTCACCGACCCGTCCTCGGCGGCGTAAAACGCGGGCCAGCCGCAGCCGGACTCGTACTTCGTCGCCGAGTCGAACAGGACCGTACCGCAGGCGGCACAGCGATACGTCCCGTCCGCCTCGTGGTCCACGAACTCCCCGGAGAAACGGGCCTCCGTCCCGCTCTCGCGTAACACCCGGTACTGCTCGTCGGTGAGTCGGTCTCGCCACTCCTCGTCGGTGAGATCGGCCGAGTCAGCCGGGCCGGATCCTTCGGTTCGGTCGACGTCCGCGGGTTCCCCGTCGCTCATACCCACCCTTCGGCTCGGACGGATAAGGGGGTTGTGCCGGTCACGCCGCGGTTCGGAGTCTCCGTTCGCGATCGGTCTCCGTTCGCGATCGGTCTCCGTTCGCGATCGGTCTCCGTTCGCGATCGGTCTCCGTTCACGCTCGGGCCCCTCCGTTGCGTGTTCCTTCGGGGCGTCCCTCTTGGCGGCGTGTCGCCTCGTTGCGCGCCCGCTCTATCGGTCCTTTATAATACGCGTTTCCCGAACGCGCTCGCGGCGAGCTCAGTCGCGAGCTCCGCCGTCTCGTTGTGCTGGTCGAGCGTCGGGTTCACCTCGACGAGCTCCATCGACCGCAGACAGTCGGCCTCGTGGACGATCTCCATGGCGGTGTGTGCCTCGCGGTAGGTGACGCCGCCGCGGACGGGGGTCCCGACTCCGGGGGCTTCGTGGGGGTCGAGCCAGTCCAGATCGAGGCTGACGTGGACGCCGTCGACGCCCTCACTGGCCGCGGCCATCGCCTCCTCGGTGACGTCCGTGATCCCCCGTTCGTCGATGTCGGACATCGTGTAGGCGGTGAAGCCCCGCTCGCGGATCAGCTCGACCTCCGCCTCGTCGACCGACCGGAGGCCGACGAGGACGACGTTCTCGGGCGAGAGCCGCGGGGCGTTGGCCCACTCGACGCCCGCGAACTCGCCGATCCCGAGCGCGGCCGCCAGCGGCATCCCGTGGACGTTCCCCGAGGGGGTCGTCCCGGGCGTGTTGAGGTCGGCGTGCGCGTCGAACCACACCGCGCCGATGTCGGCCTCGCGGGCGGACCCGACGAGCGAGCCGATGGCGATGGAGTGGTCGCCGCCGAGCGCGAGCGGGGTCTCGCCCGCCGAGAGGCTTCCGGAGACCTCGTCGGCGAGCCGGCCACAGACGTCCGCGGTCTCCCGGAGGAACTTCGCGTCGCCGGCGCTGGGCGGCTCCGCGTCCGGGTCGCGCTCCTCCGCGCGCGGCACGTGGAGGTCGCCGGCGTCGACCGCCTCGACCCCGGCGTCCGACAGTTCGTCCGCGAGCCCGCCGTATCTGATGGCGGAGGGGCCCATGTCGACCCCACGTCGATTGGCTCCGTAGTCGGTCGGCGCGCCGATGATCCTGACTGTTCGCATACGTGATCGGGCGAGACGCGACCGCTTCAAGGTGGGGGATCCGCGCTGTTCGGGATGACGTCCGTCGGTTCGGGAGGATCCAATCGACTCGAGAGCGACCCTCCGGGTCGACGATCCGACACGGTTTCGTCGGGTCGCCCCCAGCGACGCGTATGGGAGGGACGGACGGCGACGGACGGGACATCGATCCGAAAAACGTCGATCCGGGAGACATCGACCCCGCCGGCGCGATGATCGCGGTCGCGTTCACCGGCGCGGTCCTCGCGCTGGCCGGGTTCGGCCTCTCGCTCGTCGTCGGCGACGCCGCGCTCGTGTTCGTCGTCCTCGGGGTCGTCGTGGTGCTCTCGAGCCCGGTCGCGTACCTCCGGTTCCGCGAGCTTCGGTCCGGGGAGTGAAGCCCGGACCACGAATCACGCGGGAAGGGTGTGCTCGTCAGGGATCACGAGGCAGCGGGCGAGGGAACGGCGAAGCGGACGGAACCGGTCGGGCCACGGTTTAAACGACGTTCCATCGGGTTTAAGCGGGATGGCCCTGTAATTCGACGTATGTCATCGATCGAGCTCACGTCGAGTCAGAAAACCATACTCACGGCGCTCATTAACCTGTACGGCGAGGAGGAAGACGCCGTCAAGGGCGAGGCGATCGCCGAGGAAGTCGACCGCAACCCCGGGACGATCCGGAACCAGATGCAGAGCCTGAAGGCCCTCCAGCTGGTCGAGGGCGTCCCCGGCCCGAAGGGCGGCTACAAGCCGACGTCGAACGCGTACGAGGCGCTCGACGTCCAGCGGATGGACGAGCCCGCCGACGTCCCGATCCAGCACAACGGCGAGAACGTCGAGGGAGTCAACGTCGACGGGATCGACCTCTCCAGCGTCCATCACCCCGAGCTGTGCCGCGCCGAGATCCACGTCCAGGGCTCCGTCCGCGACTTCCACGAGGGCGACTCGGTCACGGTCGGTCCGACCCCGCTCTCGAAGCTCGTCGTCAAAGGCACCGTCGACGGGAAAGACGACACCGCGAACGTTCTCATCCTCCGGATCGACGACATGCGCGCCCCCGCCGAGGAACCCGCGCACTGACCGGACCCGGACCGATCACCGACCCGGTTCATCCCCGAAGCGATCCGTCTCGACCGCCGAAGCGATCCTTTTCTGTGCGTCCCGCGGAACGGGCCCCGACTACGCGACGTGACCCTGTTCGGCGAGCGCGTCCTCCAGCGCCGCGAGCAGGAACTCGACGTTCTGTGCGCGTGCGGAGTAACCCATACAGCCGATCCGCCAGACGTCGCCGGCGAGCGCGCCGAGCCCGGAGGCGATCTCGAGGTCGTACTCCGCGAGCAGGTGGTCGATGACCGCGCCGTCGTCGACGCCGTCGGGGACCCGGACCGCGTTGAGGCTCGGGAGCCAGTAGTCGTCCGGCGCGTTCATCTCCAACCCCAGCTCGCCGAACCCGGCCTTCAGGTCGCCGGCGACGGCGCGGTGTCGGTCCCACCGCGCCTCGATCCCCTCCTCGGCGACGAGCCGGAGGGCCTCGCGGATCGCGTACACGTTCGTGATCGGCGCGGTGTGGTGATACGCCCGCTCGTCGCCCCAGTAGCCCTCAAGGAGCGAGAGGTCGAGGTACCACGACCGGGGCTCCTCCTCGCGGTCGAGCACCTTGTCCATCGCCCGGTCGTTGAGCGTGAGCGGACTCGCGCCCGGGGGACAGGAGAGACACTTCTGCGGGCCGGAGTAGGCGACGTCGACGTCCCACTCGTCGACGCGCATCTCGACGCCCCCGAGCGACGTGACGCAGTCGGCGATCACGTACGCGTCGTGGTCGTGGGCGATCGACGTGAGTTCGGGGACGCCCGGCTGGAGGACTCCCGTCGACGTCTCCGCGTGGACGAACCCGAACACGTCCGGCTGGTGCTCGTCGAACGCGGCCTCGACGTCGACGGGGTCGAGCGGCTCGCCCCACGGCGCGTCGACCTCGACGACCTCGCCGCCCGCGCGACGGGCCATCGACGCCATTCGGCCGCCGAAGTAGCCGTTCGTCGGCACCAGCATCGTGTCGCCCGGCTCGACGAGGTTGCCGATGGCGGCCTCCATCGACGCCGACCCGGTGCCCGACACGGGGATCGTCCACTGGTTGTCCGTGCGGAAGGTGTACCGTAGCAGCTCCTGGACCTCGTTCATGATCTCGACGAACGAGGGGTCGAGGTGGCCGACCAGCGGCGTGCTCATCGCCCGGAGCACGCGCGGGTGGACCTCGCTCGGGCCGGGCCCCATCAGCGTTCGGTCCGGCGGCGTCAGCTCGCCGACGTCGGGTGCGTCGTCCGCGTCGCCTGTGTGGGTCGCGTCGGATGCGTCGGTCATGCGACCTCTACCGAGGGCACCGTCAAAAACACGGCGGAACCCGAAGCGTCTCGCCGGCGACTACTCAGCGACTACTCGGCGACGAAATCCGGTTCGACCCGCTTCTCGTCGCGCTCGGCGACGAGGTGGTCGACGAACGCGTCGAGGCCGACGTCGCCGCGCTGGTTCTCGAAGCGGTCGCGGACCGACACCGTCCCCGCGTCGGCCTCGTCGTCGCCGACGATCACCATGTACGGGAGCCGGTCGTCGTGGCCCTGCCGGATCTTCCGGCCGACCGTCCAGTCGCGGTCCTCGACCTCGGCGCGGAACCCCGCGTCGTCGAGGGCGTTCTTCACCCGGTGGGCGTAGCCGAGGGTCTCGTCGGAGACGGGGAGGATCCGGACCTGTTCGGGCGCGAGCCAGAGCGGGAAGTTGCCGTCGAAGTGCTCGATGAGCACCATGAAGAAGCGCTCGTAGCTGCCGTACAGCGCGCGGTGGATCATGACGGGCTGGTGCTCCTCGTTGTCCTCGCCCGTGTACGTCAGATCGAAGCGCTCGGGCATGTTGAAATCGAGCTGGACCGTCGGGCCGTCCCAGACGCGCCCGAGCGCGTCCTCGAAGCCGAAGTCGATCTTCGGGCCGTAGAAGGCCCCGTCACCGGGCTCGACGTCGTAGTCGTAGCCGCCCGACTCGAGCACCTCGCGGAGCTGTTCCTCGGCGGACTCCCAGATCTCGTCGCTGCCGACGGACTTCTCCGGACGGGTCGCCAGCGCGACGTCGACCTCCAGGTCGAGCGTCTCGACGACCTCGAAGATCATCTCGATGACGGACTCGATCTCCGCGCGGATCTGGTCGGGGCGGACGAACAGGTGGCCGTCGTCGATCGTGAACGACCAGACGCGCGAGAGCCCGGAGAGCTCGCCGCGCTGCTCCTTCCGGTACACCTTCCCGTTCTCGAAGTAGCGCTGCGGGAGGTCGCGGTACGACCACGACTGCTGGTCGAAGATCGTCGCGTGGCCCGGGCAGTTCATCGGCTTGAGCCCGTACTCCTCGTCGTTGACGTCGAGGACGAACATGTCGTCCTGGTAGTTCTCGTAGTGGCCCGACCGCTTCCACAGCTCCGTCCGGAACAGGTGTGGCGTCTCGACCTCGTCGTAGCCGTGCTCGTGGTTGAGGGCCGCCGCGAAGTCGGAGAGCTCACGCAGCACGGTCTTGCCCGGCGGGTGATACAGCGGGAGCCCCGGCCCCGTCACCGTCGGGATCGAGAACAGGTTCATCTCCTGGCCGATCTTGCGGTGGTCGCGCTCGGCGGCGGCCTCCCGCATTTCCAGGTGCTCCGCCAGGTCGGCTTCGGAGGCGAACGCCGTCCCGTACACCCGCGTCAGCGTCTCGTTCTCCTCGTCACCGCGCCAGTAGGCCGCGGATACCTCCAACAGCTTCGCCGCACCGATCTCGCCCGTCGACGCGACGTGGGGTCCGCGACAGAGGTCCTGCCAGCCGTCCTGCCGGTAGAAGGTGACCTCCTCGTCGGACGCCTCGTCGTCGAGGATCTCGCGTTTGAACTCGTTGTCGGCGTATATCTCGAGCGCCTCCTCGCGCGACCGGACGACGCGTTCGATCTCGTAGTCGGCCTCGATGATCGCGTCCATCTCCGCCTCGATCGCTCGGAGGTCGTCCTCGTCGAGGTCCACGTCGGTCACGTCGTAGTAGAACCCCTCGTCGGTGTACGGCCCGATGGTCAGCGTCGCCGCCGGGTGGAGCCGCTGGAGCGCCTGGGCGAAGACGTGTGCCGCCGAGTGGCGGAGCACCTGCAGGTACTCGTCGCTCTGGTCGGTCACGATCTCGATCCGCGCCCCGTCGTGGACCGTCGCGTGTTTCTCGACGAGCTCGCCGTCGATCTTCCCCGCGACCGTGTCGCGGCCGAGCCCGGGACCGATCTCGTGGGCGACGTCCTCGACTGTCGATCCCTTCGGTACGGGGAGGGCTGATCCGTCCGGAAGGACGACCGTCACGTCGGCCGGCGTCTCGGTCTCGCTCATACTTCCGGAGAGCCGGACGAGCGCCATAAGTGTTGTTTGATGGCGGGACGCCACCGCCTCCCCTCCCGCCGTCGGCGCATCGATCCGTGATCCATCGCCGACGGTTCCGTGATCCGCCGTCGACCGCTTCGTGATCCATCGCCGACGGTTCCGTGGCCCGCCGCCGACCGCTTCATGACTCGTTGCCGACGGTCCTCCCGCCGATCCGCCTACCCGTACTTATTTGACTCATGACATGGATCCGTGCAGTTGGTGAAGACACATGTCTAATCAACCGGCGGAACGGACGCTGCAGTCGGAACTGCTCGGACGGGAAGTGGAGTTCAGCTACTCGGAGACGTGGCTCGCGTACTCCATGCTCGGATTACGCCTCGTGATGGCGTGGGTCTTCCTGCAGGCCGGCCTCGCGAAGCTCCTGGAGGGCGGAATCGGCGACCCGCTCGCGTGGTCGTCGGCCGGCTTCCTGCAGAACGCGGTCGCGGAGGCGAACCCGCTCCACGGGCTCTTCCTCTGGTTCGCGAACTACGCGTCCCTCGTCGACCCGCTGGTGATCTTCGGACAGATCCTCATCGGGCTGGCGCTGCTGTTCGGCGTCTTCTTCCGATTCGCCGCGCTCATGGGGGCGCTGCAGATGGCGATGTTCTGGACGGCCGCGTGGAACGGCGGGCTGATGCAGGGGTTCCCGATGGACAACGGCTACTTCATCGACAGCTCGTTCGTCAACATGCTGATCCTGTTCGGCCTCGGCGCGTGGGGGGCCGGCCGGCTCCTCGGCGTCGACCGCTACCTCGAGGAGACGCAGGTCGTCAAGGAGAACCCCTGGCTGCGCTACCTGCTCGGGTAACGCCCGACACGTCGAGCATCCGCGCACGAACGTCAGCGGTCGTCGACGTCCCTTTTTAACTGTTCCACGCCGCGCCGTCCGGGTCGATCACTCGCTCGCCGGGCTCGCTCGCCTCGATCGCCGCGAGGTCGTCCTCGGAGAGATCGAGATCGAGCGCCT
>LFFM01000174.1_pt1 | contig 41310 bp, 33 predicted proteins | sample 643131 | NCBI WGS metagenome assembly LFFM01 (sample SAMN03777445, study PRJNA286221) | soda lake metagenome | biome: soda lake; feature: Kulunda steppe; material: water; isolation source: sample Tc-Br brine of Tanatar trona crystallizer | place: Russia: Kulunda steppe | collected 2011-07 | reverse complement strand
TCAGCCCGAAACGCAGGTCGTACTCAAGGGAACCAACGGTGAGATGGAACCTGCGAACTCCCCAGACGACGTGGGCCTAACCCTCAGTGAGGGAAGCCCACGACTTTAGTCGTGGGAGAAGTCACTTTCGGTGAGCCACTGCACCCGATACTGCAGTCGCGCTGTGTGTTCGGCATTCGCCAGCGTGACGGATTTCGGATGGGTCGTTTTTGAACGGCTGAGCGGAGCGGCTGTATACGGCCCACGTCGATTTGAACCTCCCTGATCGCCCGTGCTTAACATTTTTAAGGACAAGGTTATTAAATCAGGTGAGATAACACTATCTGAAACGAAATGGCCTTTTCATTTGACACCACTTACACGAATCTGGACTCGGACCTCTATTCGAGGGTCACGCCCAAACGTATCGCTGACCCCGAACTTCTGGTTCTTAACGACGAACTGTGTGGCGATCTCGGATTGGACACTGCGGAACTCGATGCCGAAACGCTAGCAGGCCAGAAACTCTCGGAAGAACCGATCGCCCAGGCGTATGCAGGCCACCAGTATGGAAACTACACCGTCCTGGGCGACGGGAGAGCGATGCTACTCGGCGAGCATGTCCATGATGGTGATCGATACGACGTTCAACTGAAGGGGTCCGGACGAACCCCCTACTCCGGACGAGGCGACGGCAACGCAACCGTCAGCTCAATGCTTAGGGAGTATCTGTATTCGTACGCGATGCAGCATCTACGTATCGACACATCCCGAAGTCTGGCAGTCGTCGAAACTGACGAAACAGTCAGCCGACGACGGGCAGAACCCGGAGCCGTCCTCGTCCGAGTGATGAACAGTCACGTTCGATTCGGGACTTTCCAGTACGTTGCAGCCCACGCACCCGACGAACTGCGGCGATTCACCGACTACGTCATCGACAGGCACTACCCACAGCTACGTGACACGGATCGAACGTATCTGGAGTTCTTCGACGCGGTCATGCAGTCGTCGATCGAGATGGTTGTCGACTGGCTGCGTGTCGGATTCGTCCATGGCGTGATGAATACGGACAACATGAGTATTGATGGCGAAACGTTCGATTACGGACCGTGTGCCTTCATGAACTACTACGACGAGGAGGCGGTCTTCAGCTCGATCGATACGCACGGGCGATACGCGTTCGGAAACCAGCGACCCATCCTGCGGTGGAATCTCGAACGGTTCGCGGAGGCACTCCAACCGCTGTGTACACGATCAGCGCTCACGTACGATGAACTCGAACACACACTGGACGAATTCGACGATCGGTTTGCTGCCCGATACGACGCGATGCTGCGAAGGAAGCTGGGGATCAACTCGGATGACGAGGGGGAACTCGTCGACGAGTTCCTGGCATGGCTTCGCGAATCGGGCGCGGACTACACCAACACGTTTCTCGAATTGGAGACGCCCGGTACGTTCGATGATCCGGCGTTTGCAACTGCAGCATTCGAACGGATTCGGCGGAAATTGGCTGCGGTCGGTTTGGATGAGGAGTTGATGCGGGACGCCAATCCGCGGTATATCCCCCGCAACTACCTGATCGAAGAGGCACTGGACGAGTATCTCGAAACCGGGGATCCATCCACATTCACGGAGTTGCTGACCGTGTTGAAAAATCCCTACACGTCGACGGACGTGCGTTCACGGTTCCAGCAACCACCGCCGCGAGAGTTCGATGCGGCGTACACGACGTACTGTAATACGTGAGCGGACATTGCCGAGCCGAACGTCGCGATAACGCCAACAGCGCGGGACCCTTCGGGAATGGGAGGAAACGGTCCGCTCCGTGCGACGACCCACGACAGGGCCGGCCGAGGGGAACCCGGAGCCGCAATGCGATCCGGGGAGACGAGTTCGGAGGTCGGGAGACGAGTTCGGGGGGCAGGAGACGACTTTCGGAGCCGAGAGCTGCACCCCGCTCCGGGGATCGGTGCGGCGAGCGTCGGGTTATCGGCCGCCGCTGGCCGCCGGAATGACTCTGACCTGCGCGTCGTCGTCGAGTTCGGCGTCGAGATCCTCGACGGGGGTTCCGTCGACGTACACGTTGATGAACTCCTTGATCTCGCCGTTCTCGATGACGCTGTCGCGGAGCTCCGACCCGTGCTCATCGGCGTGATTGTCGAACAGTTCGCCGACCGTCTCACCGGAAACCTCGACTGACGAAGTCGCCGATCCGCCGGCCAGCACCGCGGGTAGTTTGATCGTCGCCATGCCGTCCCGTTGTCCGGCCATACCCAAAAGGGGCCCGTCGACGGCAACGTCGGCCAGCGTCTCTGACGCGACGGCGGCCGGACCGGTCGTCCGGTCCCGGTCGGGCGTGTCGGGTGGGTTGCGGTCGGTTCGACCGCGATCGGATAGTGTTTTACCGTTGGTGCGTAATTGGGTAGTAGATGCCCGACGTCGTGAGTTTCGGAAGCGTGAACGTCGACCTCGTGGCGAACCTCACCGACGCGGACGTCACGTCCCTGTCGGGGAGATACGACTGGTTTCCGAAGCCGGACGAAACCGTCCTCGTCGACCGCGTCCCTGACGACGTCGACGAGTTCGTGGACGGCACCTTTCTGGGCGGCAAGGGGTCGAACCAGGCCGTCGCCGCGGCGCAGGCGGGCGGGGACGTCGAGTTCCGCGGCGCGGTCGGCGTCGACGCGGGCGAGTACGAGGTGCTCCCCGCCCTCCGCGAGCGCGGCGTGACGGTGGACCACGTCGACCGTGCGGACGTCGAGACCGGGAAGGCGTACGTGTTCGTGACCGAACACGGCGGTAGCCGGATCGCGATCGTGGACGGGGCGAACGGCCGCGTCGACCGGGCGTACGCCCGCCGGAGTCTCGACGCGATCCGCGACGCCGAGTGTCTCCTCCTCCAGAACGAGATCCCCACCGAGACGATGGCGGAGCTGCTCTCGGCGCTCGCCGGCGACCCGGACGGGCCGACGGTCATCCTCGATCCCGCGCCCGTGGAGGGGGCCGGCGAGCTGCTCCGACACGGCGCGATCGACGTCGTCACCCCCAACGCCTACGAGTACGAGGCGCTGTCCGACCCGCTTGCCGGGTTCGACGGGACCGTCGTTCGGACGCGCGGGAGCGAGGAGGTGCTCGTGATCCCGGCCGACGGCGACCGGTTCGCGGTGACGCCGCCGTCGGTGACGCCGGTGGACACCACGGGCGCCGGGGACGTGTTCAACGGCTATCTCGGTGCCCGGCTGGCGTCCGGGGAACCGCTCCACGTCGCGGTCGAAACCGCGGCGGCGGCGGCGTCGCTCGCGACGACCGAACAGGGCGCCCAGCGATCGGTCCCGTCGCTCGAGGTCGCCAGGGACGTCGTTCGGTAGTCGTCGTCGCCGTCCTCGGATCCGTCCCCCCCTACCCCCGGCGTCCGGAAGGGAGACACCGGTCCGGACGTCCCGGGTCGAACCCGACCCGGCCGTGGTCGTGCGAGGAGCGGGATCCGGCCGTGGTCGCCCGACGGAGCCCGGTCAGTCGTCGCTCGAGGCCTGCTCCGCGGGGTCGGCTGTCGAGCCCGGGAGCGGCTCGGCGGGGTCGGGCAGTTCGTCGCGGACGTCCGAACCGCGACCTTCGGCGATGACCTCGGCGTAGGCGTCGGGGAACACGCGAACGAAGTCGTCGAGGACCGCGCTCCAGTCGTCGAGGAGTTCGGCGGCACGGTCACTGTCCGTGTACGCGCGGTGATTCTCAACCAGCCGGCGGAGCATCGCCTCGTCCCGCTCGGAGAGCTCGTCGGAGACCGACACCATCCCCCGGTTTACGCGCTCAGCGAACCGATCGTCCGGATCGTACACGTACGCGACGCCGCCGGACATTCCCGCGGCGAAGTTGCGGCCGGTATCGCCGAGCACGGCGACGACCCCGCCGGTCATGTACTCACAGCCGTGGTCGCCGACCCCTTCGACGACCGCCTTGACCCCGGAGTTTCGCACGCCGAACCGCTCGCCGGCGATGCCGTTGACGTACATCTCGCCGCTCGTCGCCCCGTACAGACAGACGTTGCCCGCGACGACGTTCTCCACGGGGTCGTAGCCGGCGTCGGTCGGCGTGTTGATCACGAGTCTGCCGCCCGACAGCCCCTTGCCGACGTAGTCGTTGGCCGCCCCGGTGAGCTCCATCGTCACCCCCGGCGCGAGGAACGCGCCGAAGCTCTGGCCGGCGTAGCCGTCGAACCGACAGGTGATCGTGTCGTCCGGCAGCCCCTCGCCGCCGTGTTCGGTGACCACCTTGTTCGACAGCGTCGCGCCGACGGTCCGGTCGACGTTGTCGATGTCGCGGGTGAGCGCGACCGGCGCGCCGTCGACGATCGCGTCGCGGGCGTTCGCGATGAGGTCCCAGTCGAGCAGCTCGTCGATCCCGGCGTGCGCCTGCTCGCGGGTATTCGTCCGGGCGTCGCCCGCGGGTTCCGCGATCACCGCCGACAGGTCGAGGTGGCGGGCCTTCTCGTGGTCCGTCTCGCGCTGGGCGAGCAGCTCCGGCCGGCCGATCAGCTCCTCGAGTTCGGTGAAGCCGAGCTCGGCCATGATCTCCCGCAGCTCCTGGGCGATGAACGTCATGTAGTTGATGACGTGTTCGGGCTCGCCCGGGAACCGCTTCCGGAGGTCCTCCCGCTGGGTCGCGACGCCGACCGGACAGGTGTTCTCGTGACACTGGCGGGCCATCACGCAGCCGGAGGTGACGAGCGACGCGGTGCCGAACACGTACTCCTCGGCGCCGAGGGCGGCGGCAACTGCGACGTCGCGTCCGGTTCGCAGTCCGCCGTCAGTCGAGACGCGGATCCGGTCGCGCAGCCCCGTCGCCCGGAGCATCTGGTTCGTCTCCGCGAGTCCGAGCTCCCACGGCAGTCCCGCGTTCTTGATCGACGTCTTCGGCGAGGCGCCCGTCCCCCCCGAGTGGCCGGAGACGTGGACGACGTCGGCGTTCGCCTTCGCCACGCCGGCTGCGATGGTGCCGATGCCGGCCTCCGAGACGAGCTTCACGTTGACGTCCGCGTCCGGGTTCGCCGCCTTCAGGTCGAAGATGAGCTGCTTGAGGTCCTCGATCGAGTAGATGTCGTGTTGCGGTGGCGGCGAGATGAGCCCCACGCCCGGCGTCGAGCACCGGACGTGTGCGATCATCTCGTTGACCTTTCCGCCGGGGAGATGACCGCCCTCGCCGGGCTTTGACCCCTGTGCCATCTTGATCTGCAGCTCCTCGGCGTTTGCGAGGTACTCCGCCGTGACGCCGAACCGGCCGGAGGCGACCTGTTTGACGGTACACTCCTTCTCGGTGCCGAACCGCTCGGGGGGCTCGCCGCCCTCGCCGGTGTTCGACTTGGCACCCAGTCGGTTCATCGCGATGGAGTTGTTCTCGTGGGCCTCCGGCGAGAGGCTCCCGAGGCTCATCGCGGCCGTCGAGAACCGTTCGACGATCGACTCAACGGACTCGACCTCCTCGATCGGGACCGGATCGCGATCCGAATCGAACTCCAGCAAGCCGCGCAGCGTCTGGAGCGTCCTCGTCTGGTCGTTGATCAGCTCCGCGAACTCCCCGTACCGCTCGTAGTCGCCCTGCCGAACCGCCTGCTGGAGCGTCCCGACCGTCTCGGGGTTCCAGCCGTGGTGGAGGCCGGACGACCGGTTCTCGTACTCCCCGATCGTCTCGAGTTCGGGGTCGGCGCCGAACGCCATCGCGTGGCGGGTCCGGAGGTCGTCCTCGATCACCTCAACGCCGATCCCCTCGGTGCGGATCTCCGTGCCCTCGAAATACTCGGCGACGAGCGTGGAGTCGAGACCGACCGCCTCGAAGATCTGCGCGCCCTGATACGATTCGACCGTCGAGATCCCCATCTTCGCCATCGTCTTCAGCAGACCGTCCTCCAGCGCCGTGCGATACGCCGCGAGCGACTCGGCCTCGTCGGCGCCGTCCGGGCCGGCAACCACGTCGGCGATGGAGGCGTACGCGAGGTACGGGTCGACCGCGTCCGCACCGTAGCCGACCAGCGTCGCGAGATGATGGACCTCGTGGGGTTCCGCGGACTCGACGACCACGCCGGCACGGTTGCGGAGCCCCTCGCGAACGAGGTGGTGGTGGACGCCGCCGGTCGCGAGCAGACTCGGCACCGCGAGTCGGTCGGGACCGACCGCGCGGTCCGAGAGCACGACGACGTCCGCGCCCGCCTCGATCGCGCCGGTCGCCTCGCGCCGGATCCGGGTCATGGCGTCCTCCAACGAGCCGTCGCGTCCGTACGTGATGTCGACGGTGACCGAGGTGAACGCCGCCTCGTCGCTCGCTGCGGTCGCCTCGTCGCTGGCTGCTGCCGGCGAGCCGTCCGTCCCCTCGCCGGACCCGCCGTCGGGTGCGGGGAGGTCCTTCAGCGCCTCGGTCTCCGCGTCGGTGAGCACCGGGGAGTCGGCGACGATCTGGTGGGCGTGCTCCGGCGTCTCCGCGAGCAGGTTTCGTTGTTCGCCGATCCGCGACTCCAGCGAGGTGACGAGCTCCTCGCGGATGTAGTCGATCGGCGGGTTCGAGACCTGCGCGAACAGCTGCTTGAAGTAGCTGAACAACGGGCGGTCGACGTCGGCGAGCACCGACAGCGGCGTGTCGTCGCCCATCGACCCGACCGGGTCCTTCCCGTCCCTTGCCATCGGCTCGACGAGGTGGTTGAGCGAGTCGGTCGTGTAGCCGAAGGCGGCCTGATACGCCCGAACCGTCGGCTCGGGTCGATCCGTGGCCTCGGCAGCGTCGCTTCCGGCGGTGGCCTCGGCAGCGTCGCTTCCGGCGGTGGCCTCGGCAGCGTCGCTTCCGGCGGTATGGACGTCGCCTCCGCCGGTGTCGTCGATCCCGGTCGCGGTTCCGTCGTCTCCGGCGACGAGCGACTCGAGGTCGGCCTGGTTTTCCGCGATCCAGTCGGCGTACGCCTCGTCGGTGAGGTCGTCGAAGACGTCCTCGTCGGGGACGATCCGGCCCTCATCGGGATCTGCGACGAAGATCTCGCCCGGCCGGAGCCGTCCGCGGCTCCGGACGTTCGCGGAGTCGGTCGGCAGCGCGCCGACCTCGCTGCCGACGACGAGTCGGTTCTCGTCGGTCACCTCGTACCGGCACGGCCGGAGGCCGTTCCGGTCGAGCACCCCGGCGACCTGCTCGCCGTCGAAGCCGATGACCAGCGCGGGGCCGTCCCACGGTTCGACCAGCGAGGCGTGGTAATCGTAAAAGGCGGTGCGCTCCTCGTTCATCAGGTGGTCACCACGGAACGCCTCGGGAACCAGCATCCGAAGCGCGTGTGGCAGGTCGCGACCGGTCTGGAGGAGCAGTTCGAGGGCGTTGTCGACGCTGGCGGTGTCCGACTGGTTCGGATCGTTGATGATCGGTTTGAGCGTCTCGATCTCGGGGCCGAACGCCGGGTGTTCCAGGTCGCTTTCGCGGGCCCGCATCCAGTTGATGTTCCCCTGGATGGTGTTGAACTCGCCGTTGTGGACGACGTTCCGGTACGGGTGCGCGAGATGCCACGCGCCGAGCGTGTTCGTCGAGAACCGGGCGTGGACCAGCGCGACGTGGCTCGCGAACCGCTCGTCGGTCAGGTCCGGATAGTAGTCCGCGAGCTGTGACCCCTTCAGCAGCCCCTTATATACGACCCGCTGGCGGTCGAGCGAGCAGACGTAAAACCGCCCCGCGCCGTCGACGTCCTCGACGGCGTTTTCGATCTCGCGGCGCGCGGCGTACAGCGCGCGGTCGAAGCCGAGCAGCGTCGAGTCGGCGTCGGCCTCGAACCGGTTCGCCTCGCCGAACCGCTCGGCGAGGCCCGCGCCCTCGACGGGCGCGACGAACAGCTGCTGTACGTCGGGCTCCGAGTCGAGCGCGGTCTCGCCCAGATCGGCGTTGTCGGTCGGAACGGTGCGCCACTCGAGCACCTCCAGCCCGTACACGGAGAGCACTTCGGCGATGACGTCGTGGATCTCCGCCTTGACGCGAGGTTCCGCCGGCATGAACACGGAGCCGACGGCGTACTCCGCCGGCAGGTCGGCCTCGACCACGTCGCGGAAGAACTCGTCCGGGCGGGCGACCATGATCCCCGCGCCGTCGCCGGTGTTCCGCTCGGCGCCGGTCGTCCCCCGATGTTCGAGGTTCTCCAGCAGGCGAACGGCGTCGGTTACGGTGTCGTGGCTCGGCTCCCCGTCGAGGTCGACGATCCCCCCGATCCCACAGTTCGAGCGGTCGTCGTCCGGCGACGCGAGGAGCGCGTCGGAGTCCGTCGGCTCGGCAGCGTCCGAGCCGAGAGTGGTAGTGCGTGGCCTGGTCATACACGATCGTGACGTCCCTCCACTTAAAGACGTGACCCTGATACGGGGGTATATCCTTGACCACACATTAGGGAATATAAGGTAATTATTCATAAGGGGGTGTCATTGATTATCCTACCGTTCATACGTTCGGTTCTGAATTCGTAAAAGCGTTGAACGACAGATATAATGGGGAAAAAGACGGCAAAAAGCGACTTTCTCGGTCGATAGATGGACGAACGACCGACGGGTTCAGTAGGACTTCGCGAAGTACGCGGTGCGGGTCGCGGGCTTGCCGGTGATCGCGCACGTCTCGTCGTGGTCCTCGTTGGCGAGCGGATCCGCCTCCTCGAACGGCACCATGACGATCTCCGCGGCGATCTCGTCTTTGATCTCCGCCTCGGCCGCCTCCTCGCCGCACCACGGCGCCTTCACATACCCACCGTGCTGACCGAGCGTCCCGAGGATCTCCGCGCGGCTGTCCGCCTCGCGCACCTCGCCCTCAAGGTTCTCCTCGGCGGCCGCGTACAGCTTGGCGTACACCGTATCGAGGTGGTCGTGGACGGTTCCGGCGAGCCCCTTCCGGTCCGCGACGGTCGAGTCCCCGTCCGGCCGGTGAACGAGCGTGAGTTCGTCGTCCGCGACCTCGTTGGGACCGATCTCGATCCGGAGCGGCACGCCGTTCAGTTCGTGCTCGTTGAATTTGAAGCCGGGATTGCGCTCGTCGCGGTCGTCGAGTTCGACGCGGACCCCGGCCTCGTCAAGCTCGTCGGCGACGCCCTCAGCGTACTCGAGGACGTCCGCCTTGGTGTCCTCCTGCCAGATGGGGACGATCACGACCTGCGTGGGTGCGACGGTCGGCGGGAGCACGAGCCCCTGCTCGTCGGAGTGGGTCATGATCAGCGCGCCCAGCGCCCGCCAGGAGATCCCCCAGGAGGTGGTATGGGCGGTCCGCTCGTTCTCGTCGGCGTCGGAGTAGGTGATGTCGAACGCCGCCGCGAACGACTGCCCGAGGTGGTGTGAGGTCGCACCTTGGACGGACTTGCCGTCCGGCATTAGCGCCTCGACGGTCGTCGTCGTGTGCGCCCCGGGGAACGCGTCGTGTTCGGGCTTCCGTCCGCGCAGGACCGGAATCGCCAGCAGGTCCTCGTAGACGGACTCGTACTGGTCGAGCCGCATCATGGTCTCCTCCCAGGCGTCCTCGTGGGTGGCGTGGGCGGTGTGGCCCTCCTGCCAGAGGAACTCCTTCGTCCGGAAGAACGGCTTCGTCTCCGTCGCCTCCCAGCGCACGACCGAACACCACTGGTTCACCCGCAGGGGGAGGTCGCGATGGCTCCGCACCCACTGGCTGATGTACGGCGTGATGATCGACTCGGAGGTGGGCCGGACCGCCAGCCGCTCCTCCAGTTCCGTGTTGCCGGCCGTCTCGACCCAGGCCACCTCCGGATCGAACCCCTCGACGACGTCCTTCTCCCGTTCGAGGTACGACTCGGGAATGAAGAGGGGGAAGTACGCGTTCCGTACGCCGGTCTGCTTGTACTTTGCGTCGAGGTAGCTCTGCAGCCGCTCCCAGATGGCGTACGCCCGCGGACGGGTGACGATGAACCCGCTCATGCCCTCCGGGCCGTAGTCGGCCAGCCCCGCCTTCCGTACGACTTCGGCGTACCACTCGCCGGTGTTGTGTGATTTGGACTCGGTGATGCCGAGCTCCTGATCGTCGTCGCTCATTGTTTCCCACAGGGCCCGTGGCGGGCTTAAAAGGTCCGAAGCCCTGCCGACGGCGGACCCACGTGGACGACGGCCGGCGTCGACCACGGACGTCCGGACCCACGGAGGCGGGGATCGGAACGCCTCAGGTCGTGTCTTCCGCCGCGGTCGTCGACAGCCAGTCGAGCGCCTCGTCGATGTCGTGTGATGGCGGCGAGCACGCGAACCCTCGACACCCGTACACGGTCGGCGATCCGTCTCGGGCAGTTCGGTCGGCCCAGACGGGCGGCGCCGACGCGAGGTCCAGCGCGTCGAGCCACGAGTCGAGCTGCTCATCCGATGGCGGCCGCACCGTGATCAGCCCATCCGGCAGGTACCGCTCGCCCGCCGTCCGACGCCACTCGTCGGGCATCGCGTCGGCCGCGACGGTGATCTCAAGCATTCCCGTCTCGAACCGATCGGCCGCCTGTGCGAGCGTAACGTGCCGTAACGGGTCGTCCCCGATCCGCGAGGCGTGCGTCGCGAGCAGCGTCTCCACGATGCCCTCGAACTCCTTCGGGGTGAACGGGTCGAGCGCAAGCAACGTCCCCGCCGCAACCCCGGCAGCCGCCGGCGTCGATCCGTCGGCGAGCTCCTGTGGACGCGTCACCAGATCGGCGGCCCCCTCCGGCGTGAAATACAGCGTGCCGTCGTCCGCACTCCAGAACTCCGAGGCGATCGCCCGGGCGAGATCGAGGGCGAACGCGAGGTGATCGACCTCGCCCGTCGCCTCGTAACAGGTGAGTGCGCCTCGCGCGAGGAACGCGTAATCGTCGAGGTAGCCGTCGACGGCGACGTCACCGTCCTTGTACCGCCGAGCCAGTCGGTCCGATCCATCGTCCCAGAGCCGGCTCCGAACGAAGTCGAGCGCGTCGACGGCGACGTCCGCGACGTGATCCTCGTCGAGCACGATTGCCGCCTCCGCGAACGCCGCGATCATCATCCCGTTCCATCCGGCCAGGATCTTCTCGTCGCGCGCCGGACGCGGTCGCCGCTCCCGTCGTTCCCGGAGCCGTGCCGTCGCACGTGCGAGCCGGTCATGAACCACGTCCTCGTCGAGGCCGAACGCGGCCGCGAGCTCCGGCACGGAGCGCGTCACGTTGGGGACGGTCTTCCCATCGAAGTTGCCCGCCTCCGTGACACCGAACCGCTCACACCACAGCTCCGCGTCGCGCTCGTCGTCCAGCGCGTCGCGGACCTCGGCCGGCGTCCAGAGGTAAAACGCGCCCTCCGCCGTGGCGCCCGAGGGGGTCTCGCTTTGCGCGTCGAGGGTGCTGTAGAACCCGCCCGCCTCGTGGGTGAGCTCGCGTTCGACGAACGAGAGCGTCTCGCGAACCACGTCGGCGTACGCCTCCTCGCCGGTCAGCTGGTAGCCGGCGAGATACGCCCGCGGGAGCTCCGCGTTGTCGTACAGCATCTTCTCGAAGTGCGGCACCGTCCACTCCTCGTCCACGCAATACCGGTGGAAGCCGCCCCCGACGTGGTCGCGGAGGCCGCCGGCGGCCATCGCGTCCAGCGCCTCGAGCGCGACCGTACGGTACTCCTCGTCGCTGGTGCGGTCGTAGGCCCGGAACAGCGCGTGGAGTCGGCTCGGCTGCGGGAACTTGTTTCCCGACCCGAATCCCCCGTGTTCACGGTCGGCCCGGTAGATGGCGGCGTCCGCGGCCGAGGTGAGCCCGTCGGACGCCGGCCGGCCGTCGGACCCCGACCCGGCGTCGGCAGCCGGCGTCCCTGGCGCTGCCGACGTCTCCTCGAGTTGCTCCCTGACCGCCTCCGTCACCCGTTCGGCGCGCGTCTCGATCGCGTCGCGGTCGGTTTCCCAGGACTCCGCGACCTCGTCGAGCAGGTCGCCGAACCCCGGCATTCCGCGCTTCGGCTCCGGCGGGAAGTACGTCCCGAGCTGGAACGGCCGCCCGTCGGGCGTCAGCCACGCCGACAGCGGCCAGCCGCCGCGGCCTGACGTGACCTGACAGGCCGTCATGTAGACGTTGTTGACGTCCGGGCGCTCCTCCCGGTCGACCTTGATCGGCACGAACCGGTCGTTGAGCCGCTCGGCGATCGCCTCGTTCATGAAGCTCTCGTCTTCCATCACGTGACACCAGTGACAGGCGGCGTAGCCGATCGACAGGAAGATCGGCCGGTCGAGCTCGACGGCGGCGTCCAGCGCCGCGTCATCCCACGGCTGCCAGTGCACCGGGTTGTCGGCGTGTTGAGTCAGATACGGGCTCTCCTCCTCGTCCAGTCGGTTTCGGTCGATGGGTCGGCTCATTCGGTGGATCGTCGTGTCGGCTTGCTCAGTGGGTGGTTCGTCGTTCCTGGTTGGGCATGAAGCCGGGGCGGCACGGTGAGCGGCACCTCCGGGGGCAGGTCGCCGGGCGGCCGTCCCGGAGACCGGCGCCCCGGCCGGGCACCCACGTCCGTGTAGCGGCTCGTGTCGCGGCCCGAACTCGTCGAGTCGGGGACGGCGCCGTTCGCGTCGTTTGTGATTTTGGCCTCGAGATTATAAATCCGACCGAGGGATGAAACCCCTTTTATTTACGCCACGGCGTACGGAGCCGGGCTGGGAGATCGGCGGGTCACAAACGCTCGGTCGGGTTGCCGTGGCCGCCCCCTGTTCACAAATGAGGGCCATATTTTATTACTTCATGGGTCGAACTGTCAGCCGTGTCAAACGACGACCCCCTCGATGACCTGCTCGAGGGGATCGATACCCACGGCGATCTGGACAGGGCGGAACAGGCGCTCTCCATCACCGTCGAGGAGCGACGGTACGGGAAGGCGATGACCATCGTCGAGGGGTTTTCCGGTTCGACGTCGGAACTCGAGGATCTGGCCTCCGAGCTAAAATCGTCGCTTGCGACCGGCGGGACGACGACCGACGAGACCATCGAGCTTCAGGGTGACCACCGCGACCGGCTCCCCGAGATCCTGCGGGATATGGGCTACTCCGTTCGCTAAGTGATCGCGAGCGGCCCCGCGCCGACCCACGCGATGAGGACGGCGAAACCGACCGCCGCGGCCCGACGGCCTCCGATCTCGGTGTCCGGCGCTCCGAGACCGACGTGGCCGTTCGTTCGCTCAACGAACCGGCACGTGTATCGGAAAAAGGTCTTCACTATTCGCCCGTTGATCTACCCGATCCGAGCGGATATTACGGGTATGGGAGTGATGATCCCTGATGCGGAGACGCTCGATATTTACGTTGAGCTTGAGCTGAAACTCCCGCGGACGCATCCGTGCGCGATGCGGCGACTCTGCTCGTGTGCCGACGTGCTCGATTCCGTCTCACGTCACACCGACGGCGGCCGCTGCTCGCTCACGATCGAGGGGGCCCCCGCCGACGAGAGCGAGGCGCGGATCGAGCAGACCCAGCAGCCGTGCCACGAGCGCGAGTGCTACTATGAGCGTCTCGATCGCGACGGGTTCAGCGCCGACGTCACGGAGGTGACCGAGCGCGGCGTCCGGATCGAGGCGTACGCTCGGTCCCGTGAGCTACTGGCTGACATCGTCGACGGGCTCTCCGAGATCGGAACCGTCACGGTACGCAAACTCGGTGAGACGCATCCTCACTCGGAGTTCTCGGATCTCAGAACGGTTGACTTCGGCACTCTCACCGCCCTTGAGCGCGAGACGCTTCGGCGGGCCGTCGAAGCCGGATACTACGACGAGCCCCGGCGGACGTCGCTCGCAACGCTTGCCGACGAGTTCGACGTCTCGAAGGGTACCCTCTCCCAGCGGCTTCGTTCCGCCGAACGCAAGCTCGTCCTCGGGGCGACTCGCGTCTCCTCCGCCGGAGATACTTAAAGGGGCTCACACTGAGACGACGGACCCTCACGGGTGAGCCCCGTACGCAAAACCATGCTGCAAGTGGAGGGAATCGTCGATGGATGAGGACGAACGATGTACCGTCAGGCGGCGAACGTTACTTAAGGGGGCTGCCGGCGCGCTGTCGGCCGCGGTAGCCGGTTGCGCTAGTCGCGGCGCGGACGCCGGGACCCGATCCGAGTCCGCTCGTCGAACCGTCCACAACAACTGCTGGATCTGTCGGGCCAGCTGCGGACAGGCGGTCCACATCGAGAACGGAGACGCAGTCGATCTGACTGGCGTCGACGGCCATCCGAAGTCCAGCGCCGGGCCGGGAACCGAGGGGACGCTGTGCTCGAAAGGGCTCGCACAACTCGACAAGACCTACAACCCCAACCGGATCACCCGGCCGTACATTCGCGAGGACGGCGATCTGCGTGCCGCCGATTGGGACGAAGCGATCGCGTACGCCGCCGACCGGCTCGAGCAGTTCCGCGAGACGCACGGTCCGGAGAAGCTGCTTCGGTACCAAGGATACCCTATCGGCGGCGAGTTCCACGACCTCCTGTTCCGTGACCTCTACGGTGCGCCGCTGCAGGTCGGTCGAAAAACTACCTGCCACGGTCCGTTCTCGGACTCCTGGGAGTGGATGGCCGGCTACGGTCGGGAGTGGCCCGACTGGCGGAACTCGGAGTACATGATCGCCTGGGGCCGGAATCCAATGGAGTCCTTCCGCGGCCAGTGGGAACCGAAAGGGATCATGGAGACGCTTGCGGAGCACGACGCAACCCTCGTCTGCATCGATCCCCGGTACACGAAAACGGCCGAGATCGCGGATCTGTGGCTCCCGATAGAGCCACGAACCGACGGCGCGCTCGCGCTCGCGATGGGTCACGTGATAATCGAGGCGGAACTGTACGACGAGGCCTTCGTCGAGGAATGGACCCACGGCTTCGACGCGTACCGCGATGCCGTCGTCGACAAGACCCCCGAATGGGCCGCGGAGATCACCGATATCGATGCCGAGACCATTCGCGAGGTTGCCGTCGGGTTCGCGGAGGCTGCCCCGCGGGCGGTCGCGTTCCCCTTCACCGGACTCTCGTTTCAGGGGAACGGATTCAAGAACTGTCAGAACGTCCACGCGCTCAACGGACTGGTCGGCAACGTCGATCGCAAGGGCGGTACCCGCCACTGGCGATCCGGATTCTCGCTCGCCGACCCATTCGAGGAACGCGGGATCGACGTCCCTGCCAACCACGAGGGGCGGTCCACACCCGACTACGACGAGCATCCGTTTCAGCGCCACGTCCGCGATCTCTCACACAACGTCGTCCCCACTGCGGTCGAACGCGGCGACATCCGCGGCTTCGTCAACAACTGGTCGGCACCGGTAAAGAGCGGCAACAGCGACGCGTGGGCCGAGGCGCTCGAGACGATGGATCTCGTGATCACCGTCGACGCGTTCTGGAGCGGCGTCAGCCGCCGTGCGGACGTCGTCTTCCCGGGCGCCTCGACGCTCGAACAGCCGTTCCTCGACACCGGCGGTGACAGTGCATACAGTGAATCCGGCTGGGTAACCGCCTCGAAAGCCGTCATCGATCCGATCGGCGACTGTCGGACCGACTATCAGATCTACAGCGCCCTGGCCGAGGCGCTCGGCTGGGGTGAGTACTTCCCGTGGGAGGACGCCGCCGAGTTCTACGACGAGCAGCTCTCGGGCATCGGGCGCTCGTTCGAGGACGTCGCCGAGCAAAGCTACGAGATCGTCACCGACGTCGGGTACGAGGGCTGGCGCGAGGACGGATTCGACACGGAAACCGGGAAATTTCAGTTCGATCTCGACGTCGTCGACGAGTACGCAGCGATCGCAGCGGACACTGGTGCCAGCACCGCGCCGGAATGGCACCCGCCAGACGACGATCGATACGGCGAAACGAGAGACGAGGAGTACCCCCTGTTACTGACCGACGGCTTCGTCGAACAGCTTTCCCGGGGACATTGCCAGGCGCTTGACGAGGCGGTCGGGGAGTACCACGACCGGTTCGGGTTCCGCTACGACGAGTACGACGGCAACTTGCTGCACATCAATCCGGCCGATGCCGATCCACGCGGGATCGAAACCGGAGATCGGGTACGGGTCGAATCACCCGACGGCGAACTCGAACTCGTTGCGCACGTGTACGAGGGTGTCCGTCCCGGCTGGCTATTCACCGTCGCTGGCTTCGGGGAGTACTCCGTCACTCCCGATCAGGCCGGCGCGAACGTCATGACGATCAACGACGAGCGTCACGTCGAACCGGTCAGTGGCATGGTCGATCGAAACCATCCGGTCGAAGTTGCGCCCGCGGAGGGTGATGGCCGATGAGCCAGTGGGGATTCCACTTCGACCCCGACGAATGCATCGGTTGTCACGCCTGCTCACAAGCCTGTCAGGTCCGGAACGACGTCGACCCCGATGAAGGCGTCACGTGGCGACGCGTCGAACACGTCGGCGAGGGCGAGTTCCCGGAGTACCGAGAGATCTCCATCTCGATGGGGTGTTACCACTGTGGCGAGCCCGAGTGCCGTGGCGTCTGTCCGACCAACGCCCTCGAGAAGCGTTCGGAGGACGGGATCGTCACCGTCGATCAGGACAGGTGTATCGGCTGCAACTACTGCTCGTACGCCTGTCCGTACGGGGCGATCCAGTTCGGGGAGAACGAACTCGCACAGAAGTGTCACGGCTGTCTCGGTGCAGGAGCCGGCGACGGGCACGGCTCCCCGCCCCGGGCGGAGTCCGACACGGCCCGTGAGACGCCCGCCTGCGTCGATAACTGTGTCACGGGAGCGCTTAACGCCGGCCCGATCAACGAGCTGTTGCGCGAGGCCTCGGAGGAAGCCGCCGCGGAGTTCCGGTCGGATGATGGCGGCCCGGCAGTCGTGCTTGAACCCGCAACCGGCGGTAGCATGGGGGTCAGTAGCGATGATTGACGGGACGGACGGGCTCGTCTGGCTGACCCAACAGGAGTACGGCTGGTACATCGCCGCGTACCTGTTCTTCAGCGGGCTCGCTGGCGGTGCGTATCTGACCGGTGTTGCTGCGGACGTGATCGGATTCCGGTCCGGGGATGCATCCATCCACCGGCCGATGCGCGCGATCACACAGTGGGGGACCCTTCTCGCCATCGGGGCCGTTGCGGCGGGAATGGCCTTCCTGCTGGTGTTCCACCTCGGTGCGCCGCTGCGGGCCTTGCTCTTTCCGGTCCTCTTCGTCAACGTCGGCTCGTGGCTCGTGATCGGGACGTGGATCATCGTGCTGTTCACCGCGGTGGTGGCGCTACACGCGCTCTGGATCTTCTGGGGAGAGGATCCGGTCGGTACGAGCGCGTTTCCGCGCACGACAACGCGACGGATCGAGACCCGATTCGATGTGCCGGTGGACACCTTGCTCGGCCGCCTGGCCGGTCGGACGCATCACGGAGCCCGTTGGCGGCTGGTGCTCTCGGGAGTCGGGTCGGTGCTCGCCCTCGGCATGATCGCCTACACGGGGCTCAAGCTCGGCGAGGTCTCGACGACCGTACCGCTGTGGGACGGGACCCTGCTCCCGTTCCTCTTTCTCGTCAGCGCGATCTCGATCGGTCTCGCGGCGACGATCGGTTCGGCGGTTCTGTTCGATGGTATCGACGGAGCGACGGTCGCCGGTTTCAGCGTGGCGGACGACATCGTCATCCTCGGCGAGATCGTCGTGTTGGCGTTTCTCTTGACGACGCTCGCGTCGGGTGGACCGGGAGCAGTCGCCGCCTTCGAGCTTTTGACCGAGGAGTACGGGCTCGTGTTCTGGGGCGGCGTCGTCACGGTCGGGCTCGCGGTGCCGCTGGTGCTTTCCGTCGGCCTGATCGCCGTCGAGCGTCGCATGGACGTCCACGCCAGAGAACGCGTAAACCGCCTTGTCCGGGGAGTTTACACCCTGAAATTTGGGTTCGTCGTGCTCGGCGGCGTCGCGCTGCGCTATCTGATCATTGCCGCCGCCTACAACGCACCGCTGTCCCCGTAGCGTCGCTTCGAACCACCCGATACAGACACTTCACACCGTATCCATGTCCGACCAACGATCGACCGTGTACGACGAGTCGACCGGTCCCGTGGAACCGACGAGCCGTCGCCCCGCCGATCGTGAGACGTGGGCGTCGCTGTACACGCTCCTCGCAGAGGGACTGAAACATCCGGACGAACGGCTTCACCGAGATGTCAAGACGGGGCGATTCGCTGCGGAGCTGACTGATCTCGCCGAGACGCTGTCCGTTCCCGTCCCGGACGGAGCCGGGACGCCCGATGCGATACCGGCCGGGAGGGCGGGGTTCGACAACGAGTACGTCGCGCTCTTCGAGGGATTACGCGTCCCGTATGCCCCGCTGATCGAGTCCGTCTATCGACCGTGGTACGACACAACTGCGAGTGAGGGGTTACGATCGGGACCGCCCGCCGCGGACATGCAGGACCGATACGACGCCGCCGGCATCGCCGTCCCACCCGCCTACCCGCCCGACCATCTAGCGCTGCTACTCGAGTACGCGGCTGTACTCCTCCGAGCGGGAGAGAGAGAGGCATACTTACGATTTCTCGACCGACATCTCGGCTGGCTCCCGGCACTTCAACGGATGGCCGACGAGGCTGCGGCGAACGCGCCGTTCCACAGCTACTGTGTCGCTGCAGTCTGTGAAACGGTCGCCGCCGCCCGTGGTCGGGAGGGGATAGGACCGCCGCGTTCGGACGTCGTCGAGGAAATGGTCGATCGGGTCGAACGCCGCGTCGAGTGACCCCCCCGCCGACATTGTTCGTCACTTGGCGCCGGTCGAACGCGCCATCGACGCGTCCGACCGGACGGAGTTCGCTCCGAGCCCGGCTCAGCGGATCGGGAGAGGGACTCAGAGAACCCGAAGGAGGCCCGCGCCGACCCACGCGATGAGGACGGCGAAGCCGACCGCCGCCGCGGCCTGACGAGCCATCATCTTCAGCGCCCAGCGCGCCGAGACCTCCCGGGCGACGGTGAACGCGGTCACGAGACACGGGAGAAGGACGCCGGCGAGGTAGACGGCGACGAGGACCTGCAGCGGCGAGAGCACCGTCGCGACGCCGCCCTCGGTCAGCAGCGCGATGCCGTCCTTGCGGACGGAGGCCAACACGACGGTGAGCGCGGCCTCCGCGGGGAGGTTGAACAGGCCCATCACCGGCCCAAGGACGCCGCCAAGCGCGTCGATGACGCCACCCTCGTCGAGTAACGCGGCGACGAAGGTGATGACGACGAACACCGGGAGCGCTTTCACGACGAACTCCCGGAGCGCGCTCCAAGCCTCCCTGGCGACCGCTCGCGGGTCGGGCCAGTCGAGGAACGTTCGCCGGTCGATCACGGTGTGTGACTCCCGCGCCTCCGCCGGCGCGATGAGCGCGACGTACACGAGCGTCGTCCCGGCCAGCACGGCCAGATACGGCCCGACGAGCCACCACATCCCGACGGCCGCGAGCACCGCGAGCGTCGCGGGGAACTGATACGAGCAGGCGGCCCCGAACGAGATGGCCGAGATCGTCGTACAGCGCGTACAGTCCGAGCAGGACCGGGTGTTTATCACCGCGGGAACGTTACAGCCGAACCCCATCACCACCCGGACGAGGTCACGTCCCGTCAGTCCGATCCGACGCATCGTGGGGTGGAGCGAGACGGTCATCCGGGTCACCAACCCGGTGTTTTTGTACACCCCGATGACCACCGCGAAGATGAGCATCGTCGGACCGGCCCACACGAACAGGAACGGCCCCATCGAGAGGAACCCGTACTGGTTCGCCAGCATCGTCGCCAGCGGTTCGGGGAGGGTCAGCGCCCACGCGACAAGCGGATCGAAAGCGGCGCCGACGATCGGGTCGATCTCGCCGGCGAACGTGTTCGCGAACCAGACCGCCAGCGCCGCCGGCAGGAGTAGCAGCGCGATGCTGACGATCGGTCCGACGTACGGTCGTTCGAGAACGGTCTCCGGCGGCTCGATCCGACGGCCGATCTCGCGGGTCGACTCTCCGGGGAATACCCCTGGCTGGTCGAGCGCGCGGACGATCCGCGAGAAGTCGTCGATACTGCCGCGGCCGGACGCATCGGCGGCCGGGTCGGCTCCGTCGCCCACTCCATCGATCAGACCAGTCCCGCCGTCGGCCATCGGGCGGGAGACGTTCCGGGCGTCGACGGGGACGAACGGGACGCCCACGTCGGCGCTCAGCTGCTCTATCGCCCGCCGCGTCTCGTCCGTCTTCTCGACCTTGTCCCAGAACGTGATCGCGACGGCGCCGAGATGCCCCTCAACCAGCGGGAGCAGGTCCGCGAGGTCGCCGTCGACGTCCGTGGCCGGCACGACGAGCAGGACGGTCTCGTCGTCGGTCACCTGCGACAGCGCGTCACGGGTCGCCGCCGTGTCCGCGTCGAGGACGATCCCGGGCGTGTCGACGAACTCGCGGTCGTCGGTGACGTAGCGTTCGCTCCGAACGGTCGTTCCTCTGAAGTTCCCGCTGGTCGGCCGGTCGCCGGTCAGCGACGCCACGAGTTCGGACTTCCCGACGCTTTCCTTCCCGACGACGACGATCGTTTCCCGCGTCGATCCGTCGGTCGTGTTCTGCGCCGATTCGTCGGTCGTGTTCCGCGTCGATGCGCCCGTCCGTCGCCCGCGTTCGTCGGGTGTGTCGTCCATTCCGGTTTAACAGGTACAGTCGATCGGCTCGCAACACGAGAGGTCCTCGAGGAACATCCCTGCCTCCCGATACGCGCCCAGCGGTTCGGTATCGATCCCGAGTCGGTTCCCGATCGTTTCGGCGACGACGGGGAACCGTTCGCGGAATTTATAAATGAAACAGAACAGCTGGCCGTCGTGCGCGACGTCCGGGCCGCTCAAAAAGAGCCCCGGCGTCGTCGGCGACTCGTCGCGGTCGGTCAGCTCCACGAGTCCGTCCGCGCGCGGGAAGAGGCCGTCCACCGGGCCGAAGTTCGGCTCGAATCCGGTCGCGAGGATCGGTCGCGTGGGGACGGAAACCGTCTCGAACGCGTGGTCGTCGAATTCGGCGGCGGACGCCGTGCCGGATCCGTTCGGGTCGGCGTCGTCGGTGAGCTCGTCAAACGGGTCGTCCTCGACCGGGCTGGCGACCACGTCGAACCCGCCGTCGGCTCGTTGCTTGACCCGTTCAACGTCGGCGCCGCCGATCAGCCGCAGGCGAGGGGAGTCGCGGACCGCGGCGAGCCGCTGGAGGGTGTACGGTGCGAGCGTTTCGCTCGGGTCGGGATGGCGAAGCGCCCACGGGTGGCCGCGATCCAGCACCGTCACCGAACAGCCGCGTTCGACGAGGTTCACCGCGGCGTCGATGCCGCTCTCGAACCCCCCGATGACGAGGAACTCGTCGTCCGCGGCCGCGTCGACGTGCTCGGCCCAAGAGCCGACGCTCGCGTTGTGGACGCACGACTCCGCGCCCGGGAAGACGTTGGTCCGCGGCGATCCGAACTGGCCGCCGGCCCAGACGACGAACCGACTCGTCACCGTTCCGTCGGTCGTTTCGAGCGTGAACGACGAGTCGACGGTCGCGCCCGCGTCGACGCCCTGCATCTTGGCGTCGGTGCCGCCGTCGACCGCTACCCGCTCGGTTCCCGCCGGTGCTCCGACTGCGGTCGGCCGGACGTCGGTCACCGTGACGCCGACGTCGACGTCGAGGTCCCGACGCTCCGCGACCGCGCGAAGGTACTCGGCGTACGCATCCCCCGAGAGCTGCTGTCGATCGAGTCCCGCGGCCGGGGAGGTCCCCGGCGCGACCGCGTTCAGATCGGGGTGACCGAACCCGTTGCTGGGAAACGAAGGGGTGATGAACCGCATCTCGTCCGGCCACCGCTCGAAGGACGCGCCGATCCCCTCGCGGTCGAGGAGCCGCACGTCGGCGGCGAGATGCGAGAGCGCCGCTCCCACCCCGACGCCCGCCGCACCGGCCCCCACGACGACGACGTCGTGGTCGGTCATCGGCCGGCCGCCTCCCTCGGAGTCCCCGGGAGCTCCGCTTTCGGTCCGGTCCGGGTCGGCTGCGCTCCGGTCCGGGTCGGCTGCGCTCCGGTCGTGTTCCGCGCGATACGCCGCACACGCTCCAGTGCTTGCGGGTCCATTCGACCGTACCGACGCGTTCGTTACTGAAATGTTTTATTATTTTCTAACCTCTATTTATTAAAATTGCAGAATACCCCGACTGAGGGTCGCTCCTCGACGAGCCATCCGCTCTCGCCGCCGTTGCAGCTGCCTCGCCGGACGCCCCGTCGACGCACGAGCCACCAGCCGACGCCATACGAGCCACCAGCCGACGCCTCGCGGGCCACCTCGCCCACACGACCGTGGCCGAAATCAGAACCGATAGCTGGCGCAACACGCTTAACAACCGGTCCCGACCTACCCACGATATGGATCGGTTCACGGAGGGGGTTCCTCGACGGCGTTTCCTCGCCGCGGCCGCGGCCTCGACGGCCGTCGCGGCGGCGGGCTGTCTCGGCGGAGCCGAGGGCGAGGACGGCGTGTACGCGTTCGATGCCGATCCCGCGGTCGTGCCGGTCGAGGCCCGTGAGACCGCGGGCTACGAGGGCAGCGAGCCAGAGTCGTTCGAGATCGAGACGGAGTTCGGGGAGTTCGGGATCGACGCCGCCGTGTCGGTGACGACGTGGACGGCGACGTACGCCAACCCGGATCGCGGCGGATCGCTCGTCGTCGCCAGCACGCCGGACGCGACGATCCTCGGCCAGTCGGTCAATCCCCTCGCACGCGCCGACGAGGGTGAGGTGGTACGGCGACTGTTCGATCGGGTGCAAGACGAGGCCGAGGGCGTCGACGTCGACGACGACGAGTTCGAGGACCGCGGCAGCGAGACCCGGCGGATCCTCGACACCGAGGTCGCGGTCACCACGTTCGCGACCACGATGGACGTCGACCCGGACACGCTTCCGGACGGCATGGACGCCGACGATCTGCCGGACGGCGTCGATCCCGACGATCTGCCCGACGACGCCGACCCGGACGATGTCGACCCCGATGATCTGCCCGACGACGTCGATCCCGAGGACCTACCCGACGACGTCGACGTGGGAGATATCGTTAGCGGCGACGCGGACGCGGCGGACGTCGACGTGGGGGACATCATCGGCGGCGACGCTGACGGAAGCACGGATCCGGACGGGGCGGACGAACCCGACTCCGGCGCGGACGACGGGAACGACGCCGCCGGTGGCCTCCCCGTCCTCGTCCACGTCGCGACGGTGGCACACGACGACGACGTGGTTGCTCTCGTCGGCATCCATCCGGAGTTCGTCGACGAACGCGAGCCGTTGATATCGCTGATGGAGTCCGTCGAACGCCGGTGACGCGACCTCAGTCGTCGGTGCTCGTGGGATCGTTCCCATCGGCTGGCTTGCCGCCGCGCGGTGGCGATTCGCCCGGTTCGTCATCGCTCGCCTCGTCGTCGGCCGGCTCGGGACCGCCCGGCTCGTCGCCCGTCGGCTTGCCGTCGTCGCGCCCTGACTCGTCGGGGTCGACGACGTCCTCTATCGTCTCCACGATGTCGACGTTGCGCGCCTTGTACGCCTCGACCAGCCGGTAACAGACGAAATATCCGGGAACGGCGGCGATGACGGCGAGGATCAGGTTTCCGACGAGGAGTCGCGTCACGATCTCAGGGCCGGCCGCGAAGGAGATATCCGCCGGCGTGGCTCCGGGAACGGGTCCGAGGATCGCCACGCCGAGCGCGAAGCTCGCGGCGTACACGCCCCACTTCACGACGGGGTTGAACACGACCACGGAGGCGAACAGCGCGATCCTGTTGATTCGGTCGAACAGCCACGCGAGGACGACGAAGACGAGCAGCCCACCCCCGAGCGTGGGCAACATCGTGATGAACACGCCGACCGCGAAGCTGCCGGCGGTCTCCCTGGAACTGTGCTCCTCCGTGAACGACCGCTGTAGCTCCGTTTTGATCCGCTCGCTCCACGCCTCCGCCCGCGTCAGGATCATCACCGTCGATACTTCGCGACGGGGAAAGTAGCTGTCGGCGACGCCGACGCGGCCCACGGTCGCTACGGTCGCACGATGGAACCCTCCGGTCGAACGGTCGGATCCCCAGTTGAGCGCTCGGATCCTCGGCCGAACGGCCGGATCGCCTCAGCCGAACAGGCGGTAGTACGGCCGCGCGAGCAGGAAGTGGTAGTCGCCGTCGGGCGTCCAGCGGCTGAACGCGAGGCTGTTCGTCATCACGGAGACCGACGATCCGGCCATCGCGAGCCCGGCCAGCGCCGGGTTCAGCAGGCCGAGAGAGGCGACCGGGATCAGCGTCGCGTTGTAGACGAACGCCCAGAACAGGTTCTGCCGGACCTTCGAGATGGTCGCCTCGGAGATCCGCAGCGCCTTCAACGCGTCCCGCGGGTCGTCACGCATCAGCGTCACGTCGGCCGACTCGATCGCGACGTCGGTTCCGGAACCGATCGCGATCCCGACGTGGGCGGTCGTCAGCGCCGGCGCGTCGTTGACGCCGTCGCCGACCATCACGGCGCGACTGCCGTCGGACTGGATCGCTTCGATGGCGTCGGCCTTGTCCTCGGGGAGTACCTCGGCGCGGACGCGGTCCGGGTCGATGCCGACCTGCTCGGCGACCGCCCGGGCGGTCCGTTCGTTGTCGCCGGTCAGCATCGACACCGCGATGCCACGATCCCGGAGCGTGGTGACGGTTTCGCGGGCGCTCTCGCGGACCGTGTCGGCGGTCGCGACCACGCCGACCAGCGTGCCGTCCACCGCGACGAGCATCGCCGTCTTCCCCTCGGACTCCAGCCGCTCCATCGTCTCCGTTGCCGGCTCCGGGTCGACGCCGTACTCGCGGAGTAGCTTCCGGTTTCCGACCAGCGTCTCCCCGAGCGGCGTGGTCGCGCGAACCCCGTGACCGGGGACGTTCTCGAACCCGGTTGTGTCGCCGACGTCGATACCCCGTTCGCGGGCCCCCTCGACGATCGCCCGCCCGAGCGGGTGTTCGCTGCCGGACTCGGCGGCGGCCGCCGCACGGAGGAGCCGCCCGGCCGGGCTCTCGTCCGCGACGACCCCGTCCTCGCCCGCACCCTCCGCCCCGTCGACGACCGTTCCACCGCCGGCGTCCGGATCGACGGCGAGTCCCCCGTCCGGAGCGGTCGATAGGACGGTCTCGTCGCCGTCGACCGGGCGCCCGTCCTCGAACGGGACGGCGTCGGTAAGCGCCATCTCGCCGTGGGTGAGCGTCCCCGTCTTGTCGAAGACGACGACGTCGACGTCGCGGACGCGCTCCAGGACGTCGGCTCCCTTGAACAGCACGCCGTTCGTCGCGGCGATGGTCGAGCCGACCATCGTCGCGGCCGGCGTCGCGAGACCGAGCGCACAGGGACACGCGATGAGCACGGCCGAAGCAAACACGACCATCGAGAACTCGAGCACGCTCACGCCCCCCGCGACCGGACCGCCGCCGACGGGCGTCCACAGCGGCAGCCACGAGACGAACGTCGCGAGCTGATCCGGGAACAGCGCCCAGATCAGCGCCCACGCAGTCGCGTTCACGATGACGATCGGAACGAACACGCCGGAGACCCGGTCGACCAGCCGCTGGATGTCGGGCTGGCGCGACTGCGCCTCGCGGACGCGCTCGACGATCTGTCGGATCGCGGTGTCCGCCCCGACCTTCGTCGCCTCGACGAGGAGGACCCCGTTCTCGTTCACCGTCGAGCCGACCACCTCGTCGCCCGGACTCTTCTCGACGGGGACGGACTCGCCGGTGATCATCGACTCGTCGACCGCGCTCTCCCCGTCGATCACGACGCCGTCCGTCGGGATCCTCTCGCCCGGGCGCACCTTCATCACGTCGCCGACCGCGATCGCCTCGACGTCGACGGTGTACTCCTCGCCCTCGTCGTCGACGAGCGTGGCCTCGTCGGCGCTCATCCGGAGCAGCTTCCGGAGCGCGTCGCTCGCACGCGCCTTCGAGCGCACTTCCAGCCAGTTGCCGACCGTGATGAACCAGAGGATGAACGCGACCGCCTCGAAGTAGAGATCGCCGACCAGCGGATAGCCGAGGAGCGGGCCGACGAGCACGGCCGTGCTGAACAGGTAGCCCGCGGTGGTGCCGATCGCGACCAGCGTGTCCATGTTGACGTCGCGGGCGTTCGACCACGCGCGCCACGCCCCGGCGAGGAACTCCCGCCCGAGCGTCGCCATCAGCACCGTCGCGACGACGAACTCGATCCAGCCGAGGTCGACCCCCCCGACCGCCTCGGGGACGGCATACAGCCCGAACATCCCGCCCATCAGGTACCAGAAGGGGAGCGTGAGGAGTCCGCCGCCGATCACGAGCCGGCGCTGTCGGGCGAGTTCGCGCTCGGCCGCGCTCCGTCGGCGATCGCCGCGCTCGCCGGCACCGTCGTCGGTCGCCCCGGCGCGGTCGCGAGCCGCCGGACTGCCGGCGTCGGTTTCCGCATCGGTTACGGGCTCGAATCCGGCCGCCTCGATCGCGTCGTGGATGGCCGACAGCGAGGCGTTGACGGGATTGTACTCGACGCGCGCCTCGTCGGTCGCGGCGTTGACGCTCACCGAGATAACGCCCTCGACCGCGGCGATCGCCTCCTCGTTGGTCGCCGCGCAGGTCGAACAGCTCATCCCGGCGATCCCGACGGTCGCGGTCTCCGATAACGGGTCGTAGCCCGCGTCACGGATCGCGTCGTAGATCGCCGCAAGCTCCGTCCGATCGGGGTCGTACGTGACGGTTCCCTCGTCGGTCGCGAAGTTGACCGACGCCGCCTCGACCCCCGGCAGCGCCTCCAGCGCGTCCGTCACCGCCCCGGAGCAGGTCGAGCACGACATGCCCCCGATCTCGAGGTGCGCGCGACGAGTACTCATGGTCGTACATACGGGATCCCCGTTCATGCGGATTGCGGTTATTAAAAACGATTTTATGCAGTTCTACAAATTTGAATAAAATTTCCGTATCCGACGCGAGTTTGAATGTTTCCGTTACAGGAATACGAGGCGAAAGCCCACGGCTTCAGCCGTGGGAGGAGGTCAAGGTGGATCGTCGCACGTCAAACCACCGGCGAAAAATATAATATAGACGACATAAAACTTATATCCACCTTGTGGTTCTGTACGAACGCGATGGCGACAGGCAAGGTCGACTTCTTCAACGACACTGGCGGCTACGGATTCATCGAGACTGACGACGCGGACGAGGACGTCTTCTTCCACATGGAGGACGTCGGCGGTCCGGACCTCGAGGAGGGACAGGAAGTGGAGTTCGAGATCGAGGAGGCCGACAAGGGGCCGCGGGCGAAGAACCTGACCCGGCTGTAACTCGGCGGATCCGACGCTTCGGACAGATCACGAAACGCGTTCCGCGCATTATTACCGTCCCGAGTGGTAACGACGCTCGCCGCCCTTCCTCGGGCCGCGACCACGGCGAATCGCCGGGACACATCCACACCGACCCGGTGCGCCGCGATCACAGCGTGATCACCTGGTCGACGCCGGCGTCGCCGAGCGCGTCGTACAGGTCGGGGAAGCACCCGACTGTGGCGCCCTCAACGGTGTTCGTCGGCTCGTACCGGTCCCGTCCGTGCTCGTCGGTTCGGTCGTGCGTCGCCAGTCCGCGCCTGGTCGCACACTGGTCACACAGCATGAGCAGGATCTCCCGTTCGGCGGCGACGTCCGCGAGTCGCTCCCCGAGCGGGTCGCCCTCCCGGAGCGCGAACGTGTTGTCGTGGAAAAAGAACATGCCGGCCACCTCCGCGCCGTGCGCGTCGGCCTCCAGCTGCGGCAGGATCATGTCGCCGAGCACGTAGTCGATCGTCTGTCCCGCGGTCGCGAAGACGTATGCTACCTTCACACACGTTTACGCGCACCGTCGACAATCAATGCCCGGGACACCGGCAGCGACGGCCGGCGTCGCGGACGCGATCGATCCCACCTCGTCGCAGGAGGCTCCTCGGCGGTCGTTCGTTCAGACGACGACCGAGCCGAACGGGTAGGCGGGCACCGTTGTCGTCCAGACGGCGCCGTCGGCGACGTCGACGAGCGAGACGCGGTCGTCGTCGTAGTGTGAGACGACCAGCCCTCCGTCGACGGACGTCGCGACGAGCCCGGGCGCGGGCGTGTCGACGGCGTCGCCGTCGAGCGACCGGAGTCCGGCCGCCTCGGCGTCGAGCACCCACCACTGCCCGTCGATTCGGAACAGGTCGACCGGTCGCGAGAACCCCTCGTGGACGGTGCGAACCGAGAGATCGGGGTCGAACTCGTGGATCACGCCGTCGCCTCGACCGGGAACGAACACACGGTCGTCGGCGACGACCAGATCGTACGGATCCGCGCCGACGTCGGCCGTCTCTCGAACCGCATCGCCCGTCTCGCGTTCGGCCGCGCCCGGGTCGAAGGCGACGACCCGGGCGCCGGCCTGATCGATGGCGTATCCCCGATCCTCGTCCGGTCCGAGAGCGACGCCCTGCACCCTGGCGTCGGGACCGACGTCGACGGCGGCGATCCGTTCGTGACCCACGGCGTCGACGACGTCGACGGCGCCGTCACGCCGGCTGCCGGCGTAGAGCCGATCGCCGGTCGACGACGCCGCCAGCTCGTGGGGCTCCGCGCCCACCGCGATCCGATCGGCGAGTTCGAGCGCGTGGGGGTCGATCGCGGCCACCGCGTCGCCGGCCGAACAGGCGACGAACAGCGTGTCGTTCGCCACCGTGAAGTGGGAGGGGCCGAGCACGCCCGTCCCGATACGGTCGACGTCGCCGTCCGGCACGACCGCGGTCACCGCCCGGTCGCCCATCGTCGCGACGAACGTCCGTCCGGCGTGGGTCGTCGCGTGAACCGGGTGGCTGCCGACCGATATCTCGCCCAGGCGCTCTCCGGTCGCGAGCGAGCACAGCGCCAGCACGTCCGCCCCCTCGCACGGAACGGCGACGATCGGCTCCGTCGCGCCGTCGGACTGCTCCGTCGTGCCGTCGGCGGCCGACGATTTCCCGCTCATCCGGTACAGGAGAAGTCGCCGCCGTCGTCGTCGCCGCCGACGCTCCCGTCGGTCTCTATCACAACGTTCGTCGCCGTCTCGACCGGGAACCGGCCGTGTGCGGACTCGGCGACGTTCGCCCACTCGCCGAACCCGCCGTCGTACAGACGGACGTCGTCGAAGCCGATCGCTCGGAGCGTGAGCCACGTCGAGGTTGGATCGACGTTGTCGTCGCCGTACGCGACGACCGTTCCGGTCCGGTCTAAGCCGGCCTCGCTCTCGTACAGTTCGACGAGTCGCCCCGCGTCCGTCATCCGTCTGCCGGCGACGTTGCCGACCCAGTGGACGCTGATCGCGCCCGGCAGATGGCCGTGACGCGCGTGGCTCGCGTCCAGCGCGTCCGAGCCGGGGGCGGCGAGGTACGCCTCCGGCACCCGGACGTCGACGAGTCCCGGCCCGTCGTCCTCGTTGAACTCGCCCACTCGGTCCGCGAGCCACTCGCGGTCGACCCACGTCGACTCCGCAGGATCGGGCGCGTACTCCGTGGGGGAGATCCGGTCGCGCGATCCGGTCCCGACGCGGCCGTTCCAGGCGCTGAAACCCCCGTTCAGCACGTGGACGCTGCCCGCGTGCCCGGTCGCGACGAGCGCGAATGCGGTCCGGGTCACCCGTGACCCGACGCTCGCGCCGTACACGACGACGTCGTCGTCCGAGGCGACGCCGAGTTCGCCGAACGTCTCCGCGAACCGATCGACGTCCGGTACCAGTCCGCCGTCGCTCGACCGTGTCGCGGTGACTTCCTCGAGGGGAACCCGCCGCGCGCCGTAGATTCGTTCACGGCGGAACCGCTCCGGGTCCCGGGCGTCGAGCACGACGACGTCGCCACGATTGTCGCCGAGCCACCCCGGACCGACGAAGTAGCCGACGTTGCCGGTCACCTCGTTCTGCGCGGTGAGATCCGCCGGCGTCGTCACGTCGAGACAGCCGGCCGCACCCGCCGTGCCGACTGCAGTCGCGCCCGCGGCCGCACGCAACAGCCCCCGTCTGGTGGTGTCGGCGCCCGTTTCCCCGCCGGTCGTGTCTGCGTTCGTCTCTCGTGTCATCTACCCACAGTAACAGTGGTCGTCCATGCAGAACGTCGTCTCCATCTCGCCGAACGAGAGTCCCAGCGAGGCCAGCGAGGCCTGGACGCTCGCGACGACGTCGCCCTCCGGACGAACCATGCCGGCGGCCGCGCCGGTCGGGGCCTCCCCCGTCTCGATCGTCTCCGTCACGGAGCGGCTCGCGTGGTCGATCACCGCGACGTGGTTGGCGTCCTGGACGGGCACGTACAGTTTCTCGCGGTTCGGCCCCCACGCGGCGGCGATGCTGCTCCCGCCGACGTCAAGGGTCGTGTCGTACTCGTACGTCTCCAGGTCTATCACCCCGACGCCTTCGCCGGGGATGAACAGGTACGCCGCCTCGTTGTCCGGGCCGATCTCGCTCGTGATCGGCGCGCCCGGCAGCCCGTCGTCCCGGGTGATCCGTTCGATCTCCTCCGGGTTTTCCGGATCGGAGATGTCCCACACGCTCTCGGAGCCGACGCGTTCGACCTCGGGATCGGCGCCGAGCGTCCCCTCGCCGTTCTCCACGAGCAGGTACTGGCCGTCGAACGTCGCGGTGCACATGAATGGGAGGACGAACTCCTCGTTTGCCGGCTCGCCGACGTCGACGAGCGCCGCGTTCTCGAACGGGTCGACGCGGATCACGCGGAGCGTCTCGTCGGCGACGTCGACGACGTACGCGTACTCCCCATCCGGGCCGAGCGTCATGTCACAGGGGCCGACGTAGCCGGTCTCGATCGTCGCGGTCACCTCCCCGAACGCGTCGCTCTCCGGGTCGGCGTCGACGCGGAAGATGGCGTGGTCCTCCGGGTCGTCCGGGTCCGGATCCATCCCGGTCGTCCCGCCGGACGCGATGAGCAGGTGCTCGCCGTCCGGCGTGACGTTCGGGTAGTTCGGCCCGTAGCCGGTCTCGACGTACGCGACCTCCTCCAGGGTTCGCTGGTCGACCCCGCGGACGCCCCCGGAGACGTTGAGCCACGCGACGTCGTAGTCGCTGTCGGCGCCGGTCGTGTACTGGTTCGCCGGGAACGACGCCGTCGTCCCGAGAAAGACCGTGTCGATCAGCTCGTCGGCCGCCGTGTCGACGATGCTCACCGTGCGGTCGCCGTTGTTGAACACGTACATCGTCGGTGCGCGCTCCGCGGGCTCGTCGTCGACACAGCCCGCGAGCGCGGTCGCCGCGCCGACCGCCCCCGACGCGCCGAGCAGTCGCCGCCTGTCGATACCCGTCTCGAAGGGGTTCGTCCGGTCCGGGTTCGCGAGCTCGCTGCCACGCGCCGGGCGGGGACCGCTCCCGCCGCGCGGATCCGCCCCGGAATCGGCCTCCCGGGTCGCTCCGATCCCGTCGTCACAGCCGCAGTTCTCGCTCATACTGACCGCACACGCTCCGCGGCTAAATGGCTCCCGACAGCCCCGGTCGTTGCCCCCGACCAAGACTACCGGCAATTATTGACTCCACCTCCGACCGACGGGCACCGTTACCGTCACCAGCGGGGTTTTAGCCGTCAGGACGGTTGTGTCGACAATGGCTCTCTCTCCCGCCGGCTACGTCGCGGTGTCGGTCGCGGTCGGGTTGTCCTTCGGCATCCTGTTACAGAAGGCGCGGTTCTGCTTCGTGAGCGCGTTCCGGGACTTCGTCGCGTTCAAGGACACTCGCGTGCTGAAGGGCGTGCTCGCGGGCGTCGCCGTGATGACGGTCTTCTGGAGCGTGCAGGCGACGTTCGGCTACTTCCGCGGCTTCTGGACCCCGGCGTGGGGGCTCGGCTCGCTGCTCGGCGGCTTCGTCTTCGGGCTGGGCATGACGCTCGCGGGCGGCTGTGCCTCCGGAACGCTGTACCGCGCCGGACAGGGCTACCTGCAGTTCTGGCTGGTCCTCCTCTTCATGTTCGTCGGCTACGTGCTGTTCGCGGTCGTGTGGCCCGTCGCCGAGACGTACTACTTCGCGACGCTGAACCCGTTCGAGGGTCGGACGCTGTATCTCACCGCCCCGACGTCGCCGGCGGTGACGGGCGCGGTCGCGGTGACGATCGGCCTGCTCGCGTACGCGTTCGTGAAGGGACGCGGCCAGCTGCCGGACGACCCCTCCGGGGGTGCCGGCGTCGGCGCCGACGCCCGGGCGCAGGCCGCGCTCGGCGGCTCCCGGATCCGCTCGTCGATAGCGGTCGGGCTCCGGGGCGTCGCCGACGGCACCGTCGCGTACGTGCGTGGGTTTCTCGACGACGAACGGTCGATCAAAGCTCGGCTTCGCGACCCGTGGGACGCCCGCACCGCCGGGATCGCGATGGCGCTGGTCGCGAGCCTCTGGTTCTGGGTTCACGGCCACTGGGCGATCACGGGTAGCGAGGCGCGGTGGGCCGGCTACCTCATCGGGCTGACCGGCTACGACGTCGCCGGCGTCGATTACTGGGGGTTGGTGCTGTTCCGCGACGGCAACGTCACGATCACCATCGACATGCTGATGATCGCGGCGCTCATCGTCGGCTCGTTCGTCGCCGCGCTCGGCTCCGGCGATTTCCGGATCCGAAAGCCCAAGCGCCAACGGGTCCCCAACTACGTCGTCGGCGGGCTCCTGATGGGCGTCGGCTCGCGGCTCGCGGCCGGCTGTAACATCGCGAACCTCTTTTCAGGGGTCGCGCTGCTGTCGGTCCACTCGTTCCTTGCGGGCGCCGGGATCATCCTCGGCGTCTACGTCATGACCCACTACATGTACCGCGAGGTCGGCTGCGCGATCTGAGCCGGCGATCGCTTTCCTTCCGGGTCCCGTCGCCGCTGCCGCCATTCTCCGGTTCCCACGGCTGATTCGGGTATGCGATCATGGCATACACCAGCACAACAATTTGCTGACGCTCCGGAGTATTGTGCATTAACCACAATTCATAATACGGGAGGGGACGAATAAACGCCGATGCCTGACGTGGAGTATCTCAGCTACGGCGTCGTCGAAGAGCGTGATTGGACTCTGCAGGATGCGGAGATCTTCGAGCGGGCAGCCGAAGCCGATCTCGGCCGCGAGGACCACGGGCGCATGGAAGTGTCGAACCAAGAGACCATACTCGATGCGGCTGAACGCGAGGATCTCAGTTGGTCACTGAAATGTCTCAAGGGACGGTGTGGCCGATGTTCCGCTCTCGTCGTCGACGGTGAAATCAGCATGGATGCGGAACAACAGTTCCTTACATCCGAGGAAGTCGAGAGCAAAAGCCTTTGTTTGCCCTGTGTCTCCGAACCTGAAACCGATATCAAACTCGTGTACGGCGTCCGGCATCTTGACGCGCTTCAGGATCGCGTGAAGTGACGCACCGGTCGCAGTCACGACGAGCTTGAGCCTGGGAAGACATTATTTGTCATTACTCATGAATCTCTACCATCGAACCCGACGGCATACATGCGGCTAGTGTTTATAACGCCGTCCGTCGACCGTTACTCGCCCGCGTACACTACCTCCGAGATCTCCCGCCGCGGGCCGTCGGCGTCGTCGTTCTCGTACTTATAAAGCGTGCCGTCGTCCTCGTCGGCGGTCGCGTTGTGCGAGCCGTCACAGAACGGTTTGTTGTCGGAGAGTCCGCATCGGCAGACGTAGACCGCGCCGTCCGATCCCATGTCCGACTCGTCGAGTCGCTGCGGACCCTTCGCCTCGTGTGTCACTTCGCGTGGCATGTGTGATCATGAGTCGCGTTGACCGTAACGTTTGGGACCGGTGCTCCCGGCACAACCGCCTTACCCGCGCGCACCCAAGCAGGGTCATGAGCGAGGGCGAACCGGCCGATCCGGCGGCGCTGAGCGACGACGAATGGCGCGAGCGGCTCACTGACGAGGAGTATCGCATCCTTCGGGAAAGCGGGACGGAGGCCCGCTTCTCGGGGGAGTACGTCGACCACGACGGGGACGGCGTCTATCGGTGTGTGGCCTGCGACACGGTCCTGTTCGACTCGGAGACGAAGTACCACTCGGGCTGCGGCTGGCCGGCCTTTTATGCGGCCGAGGCGGAGTCGGTGACGACGACGCTCGACACCAGTCACGGGATGCGCCGGACCGAGGTGAAGTGCGCGACCTGCGACTCGCATCTCGGTCACGTGTTCGACGACGGTCCCGAGCCGACCGGCAAGCGGTTCTGTATCAACTCCGTGGCGATGTCGTTCGAGCCCGACGCGTGACGTCGGTCGATCGCAACGAGCGATGCCGGCCGGTTTCGGTCGATGCCGCGACTCTTACCAGCTCGGCGGCGAGAAGCCGGCGGCCTCGAGGATCGGCTTCCATCCTTGCTGGACGGAAAGCCGCGACACTCCCATGGCGTCGGCGACGGCCGACTGCGACCGCTCCTGTCCGGTGACGAGCGCGGCGGCGTAGAGGCTGGCGGCCGCGCTCGCGGGCTTCGACCGCTCTCCGTCCGGCACGTCCGACAGGAACATGTCCGTGGCGGTCGCGAGCGTCTCGGCGTCCAGATCGAGACGCCGCCGCGCCTCGTCGATCCGGTCGATCCACTCCTCGTTGTCGACCCGGTCGCTCGCCCGATACATACGTCGGTGTTCGTCGGCCGAAGATAAAAGCTCCACGCGCCGTCCGTTCTCCCGGAGTCCGACGGATCACCGGACTGACCGGGTGCAGCGCTCGGCCGCGGCGGTTCGTCAGGTTCTTGAGTCGCTTCCGTGTACGGTGGTCTGCGCGCGGGTAGCCAAGCCAGGAAACGGCGCAGCGCTTAGGACGCTGTCCCGTAGGGGTCCGCCGGTTCAAATCCGGTCCCGCGCATACCCCTTCGGCGGTACGTGTATCAGTGTTCCTGGGGGGTCAAACTGTACAAAAGGCTCCAATATGTCCGAAAACGTTGGAACCGACTAGCTGTGTCTATCCAGTGCACTAGCCACGTGCGAGTGGTTCTGGATACGACAGATGTCGGTACGGCGTATTGTTGCTCACCGTGTCGGCTTCATCACCCGCCCGTTCGTCGCTCGGTTCCGACTTGTCGGAACACACTCTCCTCACGGGAAGGCGGGTACATCCGCCTCAAATATGTACAAGGGTCCTGATTTTTCTTCTCGTATGAACTTGTTTTCGGGAGATTCAGGCTTGAGAATCATTATGACGGCCACCTCGAACGTTTTTATGCGACGACGACGCAGTTCGTGACGGGCATTCGAATGGTTGACTCGCCGGATCGGTATCGCGCCTTCCTCGTCGTCCTCGCCATCACCGCCGGCATGCTCTCCGTCGGTGGTCTGCTCCTCCCGACCGGCCCCGACGTCCTTGACGGCGGACCGCTCATGGACGAGCCCGACGGCGAGGAGTTGATCGACGAGGGCATAGCCGCGCGATCGGCGGCGGAACGGGTGGTCGGCGAGCAGCGGATCGAGATGCGACGTGAGGGAGTAACGTACACTGAGCGACGAGCGGTGACCGAGCGACCCGGCAGTGCCATGCGGATCGAGGTCCGGGAATCGACCTTCGACGGCCGCGATCCGGGCGACGTCATCGTGGAAAACCGGTCCGCAACGATGCGATACGACGCCGACGAGGGGACCGTCGAACGTCGCCTTCGGACCGACGTCCGAACGACCGACGACGAACTGAACGAGCTCGACACGCTCCGATCCAAGTACGAGCTCAGCTACCGGGGGACCGAGGAACTGAACGCGACGACGGCGCACGTCGTCGAGGCGACGCCGGTCACGGACGCCGGTATGCGGCACGCGATCCGGCTCGTCGTCGGCAACGAGACGTACGAGCTGTCGACCGGCGGACTCACAGATCCCGAGGCGAACGGGCGTGAGACGCCCGCCTCGGTGACCCGGACGGTGTGGATCGACACGGACACGGGATATCCGGTAAAGGAACGGACGGCAATGTGGATCGACGACGAGGCGGACGCACCCGACGCGTTCGTTGAACGGGAGTACGAGCGGATCGACCTTCGGGAATCGCTCGACGGCGATCCGTTCACCTTCGAGCCGCCGCCGGGCGCCGAGGTCGTCGACGTTGGACCGGACCGGGTCGAGCGGTTCGGCTCCCGGTCCGCGGCGGTAGCGGCGACCGATCTCCCGGTTCCGCTGCCCGCGCCGGACGTGCCGGACGGCTACGAGCGCGACGTCGTCGTCGTGAGCGAGGAGCACGGGGAGACGACGGTCACACAGTGGTTCACGAACGAGTCCGAGGCGGAGCCGACGCTGTACGTCGAGCGTTCGACCGCGGGGTACGACCTCGTGCGGACCGACTGGACGGCGACGACCGTTCGCGGCGCCGAGGGGTATCGCGGCGAGCGCCGGGGGTTCGCCTTTCTCGGTTGGGCGTGTGACGACGGCGCCGTGGAGATCGGACACGCGACCGATCGGGGCGTCGTGACCGAGACGAGCGAGACGGTGCGCTGCGGGGCGGACGGATAGGCGCTTCGTGGGGCGGATGGGTCGTCGGTACGGCGCTCTCACACCACGCGATTCGCGTATCCATCCCCGCGTCGCCGTCGACGGAGGCTCTCCGAAACGATGTCGGCAACCCGATCGACGTACTCGTGGTGTGCGGCACCCGCGTGCGGCGTGATGATCACCTCCTCGTGGTCCCACAGCGGCGACGATTCGGGAAGCGGCTCCGTCTCGAACACGTCGAGCCCGGCACCCGCGATGGCCCCGTCGGCGAGCGCGGTCTCGAGTGCGGCCTCGTCCACGACCGCCCCGCGGGCGACGTTGAGGAGGTACGCGTCCTCGCGCATCGACGCCAGTTCCGGCGACCCGATCAGTCCGTCGGTCTCGGGGGTGAGCGGCAGCGCGAGCGCGACGAACCGCGCGTCGGCGATCGCGTCGGCGAGCCGATCGCGGTCGTACACCCGGTCGACGTTCGCGACCGGGGTCGGGATGCGCCTGACGCCGACGACCTCCATGCCGAGTCCGGACGCCCGCGTGGCGATCCCGCGGCCGAGCACGCCGAGCCCGACGATACAGAGCCGCTCTCCGGTGAGCGAGAACGGCCCATCGTGGTCGGGACGCCGCCACTCGCGGTCGCGCTGGTGGTCGCGATACACGTGGAGTCTGCGCGCGAACGACAGCATGTACCCCGCGACCGTGTCGCCGATCGCGTCCCCGTGGATCCCCGTCGAGTTCGTGAGAACGGTTCCCGCCGCCTCCAGATCGTCGAACGGAAACCGGTCGACGCCCGTCTGGATGGAATGGATCCACTCGATCCCCGCGTCGAGGAACGCCGGATCGTACGAGAACGTCACGATCGCGTCGATCGACGCGAGTGACGACTCCTCGCCGTCCCCGACGAGGCGAACGTCGACGTCCGCCGCCGTGGCGTCGGCGGCGATCGCCTCGACGAACGCCTCCGGCGGGAACACCGCCTCGACCGACTCGTGTACCCCGAGTATGAGCGTCATACCCGCGGATCGAGCGGTCGTTACTTAAATGGACGCGAGCCGGCGAGGGCGTCCGCGATGGAGGATCGGCCGCCAAGGGCGTCGAATGGCTCCGAGCCGACGCTACCGGCGGAGTTCGACCGCTGCGCCCTGGCCGAAGCCGACGCAAAGCGTCGCGAGTCCACGGTCGACGTCGCGTTCGTTCATCTCGTGGACCAGGGTCACCGGGAGTCGTGCACCGGACGCTCCGAGCGGGTGGCCGAGCGCGATCGCCCCTCCGTCGGAGATCTGCGAGGCGTTGCCCGCGGTGACCGTTCCGTCGCTCGCGAACGCCGGCGGGAGTTTCAAGCGGGCCTCGACGGTGGCGTCCGGACGTATCCCCTCGTCCGTCTCGACGATCCCGTCCGGCGTCTCGACGGGGACGATCTCGTCATCGAAGCGGCCCGACTCGGTCGCCGAGGCGGCTCGTCGATGGCTCCGGGCGGCGTACTCGTCCTGGGCCGCCCGACTCACGTCGTACTCCTCGGCGACCGTCTCCGCGGTGGCCCCCATCCGGAGCCGGGACACGTCGTACCGGTCGGACAGTTCCGGGTGGAGGTGCCGGTAGGCGTCGCCGTCCGTCGGTACGCGACTCATGTGTTCGACACCCCCGGCGAGGATGCAGTCCCGGTTGCCCGCGGCGACCGCGTCGGCCGCGGAGATCACCGCCTGCATCGAGGAGGCACACCAGCGATTGATCGTCGCCGCCGGAGTCGACTCGCCCAGTTCCGAGAGCAGCGCGATCACGCGTGCGACGTTGTTGTCCTGCTCGCCGCGCTGCTGAGCGACCCCCCACAGCAGGTCGTCGACGTGGTCGCCCGTGAGTCCCGTCTCCGCGAGCGTGTGATCGATCAGCCGCGTCGAGAGATCCTCGCTTCGGAGGTCCGCGTAGACGCCGTCCTCGCGTCCCTGTGGAGTTCGGTACGCGGCCGCGACACGGGCGTGGGCTCCGCAGCCATGGACGCGCACAGGACCGTGGTCGGCTTAAAAGAGGCGGGACGACACCACGGGGACGTTCCTCGTCAACCACGCCTGACGGGAACGCACCGCTCGAACCGGAACGGAGACGAACCCCCTGGAACGGAGACGAGCAAATCGGAACGGAGCCGAACCATTCCAAACGGCGAGTGGCGTCGGCGATTTCGCGTCGTCCGCTCAGTCCCCGGCCGGCGACGCGACACCTCCGGACTCGGCGTCGACCGCCTCCTCCGCGGTTCGCTGTCGGTGCGTTCGCCGTCGCTTTCGACCCGACTCGGCTCGATCGCCCTCGCCCCGGGATTCCCCCTGTAGCCATGGGCGGTGGGTCCGTGCACCCTCGAACGACCTGGTGACCGGTTCCGAAACGTACTCCACGATGAACGATGTCATGGTATGGTACAGTGTACCATTCCGGTCCGTATTAAACCCACCGGAGGTGTAAAAAGTTGGATCGAATATCCGGACATGTTCGTTTCTATCGATCGTTTCTTAACCGTATATCGAAACAAGCAGTCGAAGAATGCGGGCATCGGTGAAATAACGCACTTCGACATCGATCGGTCGGCGTCGACCGCATCGCTCGATCGATACACGAAAGTCCACCGGGCCGTAAGAAGTCGATATGAGCACGGACGACGACGGCGCCGTGTCGCCGAGCGACATCGGCGGCGAGGGGCCGCCGATCGAGGAGAAGCCGTACAAGATCGTCTTCGAGGCGAACAAGTGCTTCGGCGCGGGTCGCTGTGCGGAGGTGTCCGACACTTGGGAGATGGACATCGCGACGGGGATCGCAAAGCCGAACACGTACTACATCGGGGAGGACGAGCTGGAGGAGAACGTTCGGGCGGCCGAGGCGTGTCCGGCGAAGAAGGACCGGGGGATCATCCACGTCGTCGACCGGCGGACCGACGAGGAGATCGCGCCGGATCCACACGGCGACGGAACGCTGTCGGTCGACTGGTAGACGGGGAACTGCGTCGCACCGACCGCCGGCATCCGAAAGGGGTTTGCCGGCCCCCCGAAAAACGGGAGGTGCGCGGGGGTGGCTGAGCCTGGCCAAAAGCGGCGGACTTAAGATCCGCTCCTGTAGAGGTTCGAGGGTTCGAATCCCTTCCCCCGCATGTGAGTACCGCCACGCGTGAAGCGGAGCCTTCCCCTCGCAGTTCCGTGACCCGACCGAGGATCGTCGTCCTGCCGACGTCTGAGACCCCGCTCGGTCCTCTTGACGCGGCTGACGCCCGAACCCGGTAGGCGGACGAACCGATCGACGCCATCGGTAGCGAACACGTTCGGTTCGGTTCCCGTCCCGTGGACGGTATCGGGAGCTTAAATACCCTCACGCTACGAGATGGGGACATGACACCGGAGACTGACGACGCGTCGATGGGGCGTCGCGGGTTCTTCCGCGCGGGCGCCGCCGGCGCCGCCGCGGCCGCCGGAATCGCCGCGACCGGCGGAACCGCCGCTGCCGCCTACGACAGCTGGCTTGATGACGTGCCGAACTACGACGGGACGTACGACTACCGTGGCGAGGAGGAGGTCCACGTGACGGTCGGTGCGGGTGACGGCCTGCTGTTCGACCCCGCTGCGATCCTGATCGATCCCGGCACGACCGTCGTCTGGGAATGGACCGGCGAGGGCGGACAGCACAACGTCGCAGCCGGGGACGACAGCTTCGATTCGGAGCTCGTCGCCGATGATGGGCACGTCTTCGAGCACACCTTCGACGACGCCGAGGAGGGCGACGTGTTCAACTACGTCTGTACGCCTCACGAGGCGGTCGGGATGAAAGGCGGGATAGCCGTCGGTGCGGTCGACGACGAGATCGTCGGCGGTCCCGGTGCGGACGGTGGCGGCGGTGACGCCGCCGGTCGCGCACTCACGTCCGGCGACATCGGGGCACTGGCGCTTACCTTCGGCTTCGCGGGCGCACTGCTCGTCCCGCTGTTCTACGCCGCCCACCGCAAGGCACAACACGGGAAGTGATCGCCCGACCGGACGGGAAGTGATCGCCCGACCGGACGGGAAGTGATCGCCCGACCGGACGGGAAGTGATCGCCCGACCGGACGAGGGACGTCGCTCCCGGATCCGTTTGCTCTCGGTCGGGCGCTGGTGCCGATCAAAAGAGGTGATGCAAAAGCAAGTACACCCCGATCCCCATCGCGAAGGAGATCAGCCAGAGCACGGCGCCGACTAGACCGACCTGGGCGTGTCGCGTCCGGTACAGATCCTCCGGCGGACGGGTTGTTGCGAGAAGCAGCGCGTGGAAGACGAACGGCAGACACAGGATGGCCAGAAGGACGTGGATACCGAGGAACGGCAGGTACACAAACGTGTAGACGGCGTCCGGGCCGGGGAACTCGGCGGTCCCGACGAGCACCAGTCGATAGAGATAGCCGACCAGAAACGCCACGAACAGTCCGAACGAGGCGAGCATGAACGCGCGGTGGCGCCTGACGTCGCCGCGGGTGATCGCCCGCCAGCCGAGGACGATCGTAACGATCGCGGTCGCGGAGATGACGGCGTTGAGATGGGGGATCGCGGCGAGCGTCGCGTCGCTCGCTCGCGGGAGGACCCCGCTCGGAACCACGCCGCCGACTGCACCGAACACGAGCGCGAGCGAGACGACCGAGAGAACGGCCGTCAGGAGCGACACGTTGTCGCGAGCCCAATCCTGCATGGATCGCTTGTGGGCCTGCCGCCACAAACCCGTACCGGTTCCGGAGACCGACGGCACGCGGTGGGACCGCGGGGCACGGCTGGGTCGAATGGAAGGGCTTTTAATCGGGGACGGGATACGTGGAGACGCGACAGAACGCGGCGAGCGTGGGTAGCCAAGCCAGGCCAACGGCGCAGCGTTGAGGGCGCTGTCCTGTAGAGGTCCGCCGGTTCAAATCCGGTCCCACGCATCGTACGGGGTCCACCCCCACACCGATGCATGGTGTTGTCTCTGCGACAGCATCCACGCACAATCCTTCGGAC
>LFFM01000173.1_pt1 | contig 41645 bp, 46 predicted proteins | sample 643131 | NCBI WGS metagenome assembly LFFM01 (sample SAMN03777445, study PRJNA286221) | soda lake metagenome | biome: soda lake; feature: Kulunda steppe; material: water; isolation source: sample Tc-Br brine of Tanatar trona crystallizer | place: Russia: Kulunda steppe | collected 2011-07 | reverse complement strand
GAACCCGTCGAAGTATGGACCGCGACGACCTCGAAGACGCGGTCGAGGACTGGGTGGCCGCCGACATCATCAGTCCCGAGCAAGCCGAGGCGATCCTGGATCACCACGAGCCCGAGGACCGCGCCTCACGCCTGATCACCGCCCTGTCGGTGATGGGTGCGGTGCTGGTCGGTGCGGGACTGCTGTTGTTTCTCACCGCGAACTGGGCCGATATCCCGCGAGCGATTCGTGCACTCCTGCTGGTCGCGATCCCCGCCGCTGGCTACGGTGGCGGCGTGTGGCTCCAGCGTGGGCAGTACCCGCGTGTTGGGCTGGCGCTGCTCGTGTTCGGGGCGGGCTTCGTCGGTGTCTCGCTGTTTGCGCTTGCCGACCTGTTCGCGCTGGACGTCGAGCCAGCGTGGCTGTTACTGGCCTGGACAGCCGTCGCAGTGCCGACCGGCCACGCGCTGGCGTCCCGGCTGGTTACCGCGGGCGGCCTCGCGGTCGGCGCGGCGACGCTCGGGACGGCAACGACGGCAGAGCCCGCCGTCGTGATCGGCCTCTATAGCGTTGTCCTGTTCGCACTGGGCGCGTGGCGACGCGAGACTCCCCTCGGGTTCGCCTACCGGTTCGTCGGCGTTGCCGGGGCGCTCGGGACCACGATCGTCCTGGCTGGCACGGGTGGCCGATTCGGTCCAGCACCCGAGATGGACGCCGTAATTGTGGCCGTGGGGGTCGGTGGCGTCGCAGTAACCGGGCGAGCAGCGCTCGATAGCCGGACGGGCGAGAACGTCGCGTTGCCGCTCTGGACTGGCCTCGCAACGCTGGTGCTCGCAGTCTTGCCCATTTTGGCGGTCGTGGACCTGCAGCCGACAGCTACTGCACTGCTCGCGCACCTGCTCGCGCTGGTGCTGGTGCTCGCAACCGTCACCGTCAGCTACCGGTTCGCGGAGCCACCGTTGGTGAACATCGGCGCGCTGGCGTTCCTGCTCGTCGTCCTGTCGTTTCTGGGAACGACAGTGGCGGATGCGCTCTCCGGCGCGGTCGCACTCGTCGTCGGTGGACTGATCCTGCTCGCCGTCGGCCTCGGGCTCGAACGTGGGCGGCGGACGCTGCTCGACCGGATGGGCGGGTCGAGTCACCGCGATCCGTGAGCCGGACGGGAACTGAACTCACACATTGTAGAACTTCCCCCGATTGCTTGTGGTTTCTATTTGTATATAATCCACAAATTCTACACATTGTGCCTGTCCGACGGCTACCTGTCGTACTACGTTCGACCGTCAGGGGACCGGAGATATCGCTGTGGCTCCACGGGGATCGTTCGAAAGGGAAGAAAGGCCCGTCGAGGGGACTGGCTTACTCCTCGTCGTCTTCTTCGTCTTCTTCGTCTTCGTCGTCGGCGTCGTCGGCGTCCTCGCCAGCGAGCAGATCGTTGGCCTCGAGATACTCGCGGATCTCGTCGGTATCGAGTTCGGCGTACTCCTCGGTCTCGGTTTCGATCGTTGCCAGCGCGAGTCCTTCGGGGTTCAGTTCGTCGTCGTTCACGGAGGCGAGTGCTTCGAGCGCCAGGACGATGCCATCGTCCAGACTGTCGCCGCCGTCGTAGTTCTCCTCGAGGAACTCCTGGATGTCGCCACGGTCGGCACCGACGGCGAGGGCTTTCCACTCGTAGGGCGTCCCGGAGGGGTCCGTTTCGTAGAGACGCGGTTCGCCGTTCTCGATGCCGCCGATGATCAAGGCGACGCCGAAGGGGCGTGCGCCACCGACCTGCGTGTACTGCTGGATGTGGTCGGTGACCTCCTTCGTGAGCGTCTCGACGCCAACCGGCTCGCCGTAGCGTAGGCGGTTCGTCTGGGCGTTCTGACGCGCGAAGTCGATCAGCTGGCGGGCGTCGGCGACGTGGCCCGCACTGGCGATGCCGATGTGGTCGTCGGCCTTGTGGAGCTTCTCGACGCTTGTTCCTTCGAGCAGCGGCGATCGGATGCGTTTGTCGACCGCGAGGACGACACCCTCCTCGGTCCGAACGCCGATGCTAGCTGTGCCGCGTTTGACCGCTTCGCGGGCGTACTCTACCTGATAGAGCCGTCCGTCCGGGGAGAAGATGGTGATTCCCCGGTCGTAGGCCTGCTGTTGGGCTTGTCCCTGCATAGTATCACTGTAAATCGAGTGTCATCGCGCCGACGTACGAGCCGTCGACCCTGACATCCACCAGTTCGTCCCGGATGTGTGCAGGTCGTCGTTCGCCGTCGAACACGACGTTTCTCTCGTCGGGAATTTCCGGCCCTCGTCCTAAATACTTTTCTTCACAGGCACGGATCGTGCCACTGATACCGTTGAGGCGTACGCCGATTTCGTGACTGTTGATACTGTCGATACAGGCAATCGCGGCGCGGGCTTCGGTGACGTGGCCGTGCCGTGCACGGACTACGGTTTCTCCCTGACCGTCCGCAAACGAAAAGTCGAGCACGGTCAGGTCGGCGTCGGCGCTGCCGGCGTCGCCGACGAGGTTCTGGGCGGCGTACCAGAGTTCGCGCTGGAACGCACCCCGGGAGAGCTCCGCGTCCGGATCGGATTCGATCACGACCGCGAGATACCGCCAGCGTGGGCGAAAGTGCTTTGGCAGGTGTTTCATTCGTCCTCCGGCGATCGTTCGGCGACGAGTACGCCGACCTGTTCGTGGACCGGTTCGACGGCCGTCAGCGCGAATCCGGCATCGGTCAGCGCGTCCGCGAGCATCCCGACCGTCGCCGGATCGTCGACTTCGGGGCTGTAAAACGGTTCCGCGGGGTCGGGTTCGCCAAAGAACATCACGTCCCCGAGGACGAACTTGCGTGCCCCCAGTCCGGCGATGACGTCGATCGCCTCGCGCTTTTCGGCGTCCGAGAGGTGATGCATCGCGAAGTTCGAGGTGACGACATCGACCGATTCGTCGACGTTTGGCTCGCGAAAGCGCCCCGCGTCGAACTCGACGTTCGTGACTCCCCGATCGCTTGCCTTCTGGCGGGCCTGTTCGAGCATCCCCTCGCTGACGTCCCGGCCGAGCACACGTCCCGCGTCCTCGGCGAGTGCCAGCGCGATCGCGCCGGTGCCGGCCCCGAGATCCAGAAGCGTCTCCTCGCCGTCCGGATCGGCGTGTTCGACGACGAACTCGACACATGCACGATACTCCGCGCTCTGGTCGTCGTCGTACTCCGGGGCGATCTCGTCGAAGCGCTTGCCGTGATCCTCAGGCGTCCTCGTCATACTGCCCCCGTTTGACCCCCGGCTCAATGAACGACTCGGACTGGATCTCCCGGTTGCGCTCGATCAGCCGCCCCCACTCTGCCAGTCCGGTCTCGATCTGTTCGGCGTCGAACCCGATCGTCTCGCCGACGGCGGCGAGCTCGCGCGGTGCGCGAAGCTCCAGGTGGGACCTGGGCGTCGCGCTGACCACGTAGGGCGGGTCGTACTGTTCGATAAGTTCACGTAGCTTTCGGAGCGATCTGAGCGCCTTTACTCGTTCGCCGCCGGTCGCCCGGAGCACCGGCGACAGGTCGAATTCGATCCGGACGCCGTTGTCGCGGGCGGCCCGGGCGAGCACGTGGTTGAACTCCCCGTCGTCGGCCATTGGATGGGCGAGCACGTCGACGCGCTCCTGTTCGACCGCAAACCGGTTGATCGCGTTCGTCCCGCCGCCAACGATCACCAGCCGGTCACGCTCGCGGTAGTTCCCGACGAAGCCGCTGGCTCGCTGTGGATCCGCCGTCGCGATCTCGTTTGCGGCGACGACGTCGATGTCGAACTCCTCCCGAACGTCGGCGATCGAGGCACGGTCGGGACGGGCGTCCTCGGCGTTCCTGACGACGATCCCGTCGTAGCCGTGCTCGCTTGCCGTCCCGGCCAGCCGAGCGACCGTCGAATCGCCGTCGGGCCAGGCGTGGACCGCCTCGTACATACCGTAGCAACCAGCGCGGCGGCTCTTTGCAGTTGTGTTTCGAGACGAACGGTATCCGTCAGTACGCGTCGTCGCGGACGCCCTCGATCGCTTCGCGGGCGTTCTCGACTGCCGCCTCCTTCTTTGCGGGGTACGCTTCGACCTTCGCACGGAGGGTGATCCCGTCGCCCACGGCCGACTCGCCGTTGAACGCGGCCTGTTTGTCGAGGCTCAAAAAGAGCGAGCAGTTCTCGTCGACACGCTGGTCGAGTTCGTCGATGAACCGGTCCACGTCGTCGAGCTCGGCGACCCGCCGGAGGACCTGACGCATGTCGTCGGCGTTCTCGACCCGGGCCGAGAGCACGACGATCCGATCGCCGTAGTGGCCTTCGCTGTCGGCGCGCTCTACCTCGAACTCCTCGGGGAGGTAGTACTGGAGCGCCTCGGTGACTCGCTTTTCGTCCTCCGTCGCGTAGCAAAACGTCCGGAGGTCGATGTAGTGGAACGGAACGCTCGCCATCGGGAGCTTACTCCGCGCTTTCGAGTGCGTCCTCGGAGATGCCGGTCTCCTGGCCGTCCTCGAAGCTAACAGTGTAGGTCTCGTCGCCGAACATCGTCTCCATGACCTGCGTGATCGTTCCCTCCTCGCCGTCGTACTCGCTGTGCTCGTCGTGCAGGATAACGGTCTCGTCTTCTTCGAAGCTCATAGGTCGAGTACCCCCTCTGCCAGTAAAAAGGGACTGATTCGGTGCGGGTCCAGCGCATCACACCGGCGAGTCGGCGTCGGCCATCGGCGAGGGGAGCCGGAGATCCTCCAGTTCGTCGAGATACTGGACGTTCATCACGAGCTTGAGTTCCGCGGTGGCGGGCACACCGACACAGGTCAGGCGCGCGTTGAGCCGCTCTACCTGATCGCCGGTGAGGATCGTCTGACCGGGCATGGCCACATCCCCTTCTTTGAGGATCACCGCACAGTTCGCACAGGCACCGCCGCGGCAGGCGTAGGGCCAGGACAGCTCCCGGTTCTCGGCGGCTTCGAGGATGGTCTCGCCGGGCTCGACGAGGAATCGGCCGTACTCGCCCGTATCGAGATCCGCCGCCGACGCCTTCTCGAAGAGATCGTCGTCGTCGATCGACCAGCCGCGCTCCGTGATCGCCTCGTAATCGAGATACTGGACCTGTGATTCGGTCCCCGCGATCAGCGGCCCCGTATCCTCCTGACTGTACCGGTGGACGATGTTTGCCGCCTCCGCGATCGGTTTGCCTTCGAGCGATGCGAACCAGTCGACGACGGTGTCCCGCCCTAACCCCGACCGCTCTGCCAGCCCATCGAAATCGACGCCCTCCCGCTCGGCGACCGGGATCACGATCGGTCCGGATTCCAGTCGATCGATCCACCCCTGAATCTCGTCGCTCGGCCGGTCGTACCAGCCCGACAGGTCGGAGACGGAGGCCCCTTCATCGTACGCGATCGCAGCCATCAGGAACAGCGTGGACTCCTTGCTCTCCACTTCGTCGAGCCAGCTCCGAAGATCGTCGCTATCGACGTAGTTCAGTTGGCCCATACGTCAACGACTACCAGACACTCGTATAAAAGCCCACCCTGACTGCGTCGATCACTCGGTGGCGGTTGCCCTCGGCGACCCGACCCGGAGCGCCGACGCGAGGATGACGGCGGCCGCCGTCAACAGGACGACCGAGACGATCGGGCGGCCGCCCTCGAAGGGGACGTACAGCGCGTAAGCGGCGGCCGCCGTCCCGAAGCCAACCGCGACCGTTCCGGCCGCGTGGGACAGCTCCGCCGAACGGGTCTCGGCGTCATAGCCGACCTGTTCGCCGAGTTCGACGGCGTTGACCGCGGCGTCCCACGAGACCACCGCAAGCGCGCCGGCGATCAGCGTCGTTCCGACCCCCGCGTCCCCGACCCCACCGACGAGGACGCCCGCGAACAGCAAGAGTCCGCCGCCGGTGACCACTGACTCCCGGCCATAGTGGAGTCCCGCGCCGATCGCTGCGACGCCGGGGACTGCGAGTCCGGCCGACGGTGGCATCGTGACGCCGAGCACGGCCATTGTGAGTACTCCGGCGGCGAGCGCGATCACGGTTCCCGGTTTCGTCGGCGACCGGTCGACAGCGGGGCTCACGCCGACCACCTCGCACCGGCCCGCGAGATCGCAGTGACGAGTGGCTCCTCCCACTGCCAGTCGACGACGCGCAGCCCCGACCGGCGCAGGTCGGCCATCCGGAGGTCACGTTCTATCCGGGCGACCGACTCGCCGGTGGTCCGGGTCGTCGTCGGGTCCGGACTGATCGCCGTCAGCAGATGACCACTCGCATCGAGCAGCTTCGCCTGTTCGACGACCAGATCGTCCACGAGCGGCGAGAACAGAATGATCTGGGCGTGGCTCGGGAGCTGCTGGCGCAGGGCGGCGACACTGATCGGGCGCTCGATCAGGTCGTCGACCGAATCCGGTGCCAAGAGCGGCTCCGTCTGGAACAGCTCGCGGGCTCTGGTCCGGTGATCCCCGCCGCTGCCCGGGGGGAGCCAGCAGTCGGTCGTCCCGAGCGCGGCGATGCCGACCCGGTCCCCGGCATCGATCAGCGACGAAAAGGCCTGCATCGCGCCCTCGACCGAGCGTTCGACCGCGCTCGAGGCGCTCTCGGTCGGCCGACACCAGGCCTCGGTGCGGACGTCGATCAGTAACACGACCGAGGCCGCCCGCTCCTCGCGGAACTCGAGCGTCGAGAGCTCGCCCGTCCGGGCACGGGTGTTCCAGTCGACCCGCGAGAGTGGATCGCCGGGCTGGTACTCCCGGGTTGCGAAGAACTCCAGCCCGTCGCCGCCGATATCCGTCTCGACACGGCCGGAGTACGGCGTCGTCAGCGGCTGTAAGGAGAGGTTCGTCGACGGTGGGAGCGAACCGGGCGTGCAGACGAGCGGGTCGTTCTCGCCGGCCACCCGTGTCTCACGTTCGACCGCACCGCTGAAGCCACGGACGAGCACCTGCGCCGGTTCGAACTCGTGAGAGCCCCGCTCGGCGCTGACCGTGTAGCTGAAACGCACGCGCTCGTCGGGATCGAGCGATGCCGCGTGGCGTGGCGTCCCGTCGGCGACGTGTAGCTGGCCCGGAACGCCATCGACGATCCGGACGTCGGGGAGGCTCGACTCGCCGACGTTTTCGACCTGTACGGTGACCTCGATCTCTTCACCGGGATCCGGATGGCTGTCCTCGAACTCCCGAACGAGGCGGAGGTCGGGCTCGGGTGCACCACCGGCCTGTGCGTAGGCGGCGAACGTAACGCCGAAGACACCCGCGAGAAACGCCGCCGGGTTCTGCGCGAACACGCCGAAGGCAATACCAAAGAGCGCGAGCGCGGTGATCCCGGTCCAGCGGCCGGTCTCCCGGAGGATGTCGTCCCGGAACCCGTCTTCGGCGACACCTTCCGCTGTTGTATCCGCGTCCGATCCATCGTGCTCAGCGACGACCTGTTGTGATTCACTCATCGGTATCCTCCGTTCTCGTCCAGATCCGTTCTAGCTCTTCCGCGGCCCGGCGCGCCTTTAGACCGAACCTCGACTCCTCGCCCAGTCGCACCCGCAGCCTGAAAGAGAGGGGAAACGCCGACCAGTCCGTGCCGTCGAAGAACGCTCCGGCGACCGGGTCGTCCGTCCACTCGCCGCTCTCTAAGCGCTCTCTGGCTTCCGCCTCGGTGTAGCCCCGCCGGCGCTGCAGGACGGTGATGCCGATTGCTTCGAGCCGGTCGGTGACCGTCTCACGGCCGGAGATCTCGTGGACGCTCGACGCCGACCGCAACGCGAGGTCGAACTCCTCGCCGGGCGTCGGAATGCCCTTGATGAGTTCCGGATCGCCGGTCCGAGCGTGGTTCAGCTCGGCACCCCAGCGATCGCTCGCCATCCAGACGCCCAGCCCAAGCGCGGCGATCCCGACGATCGTCAACACGAACTCGTCGGCCGAGAACATCGCTCCGAGACTGGGTGACAGAAAGGTCGCGACGCCAAAGATAGCGACCACGACGCCCAGCCCCGCGGCGATCCGACGTTCGACCGTCGTCATTCCGAATCACCTCCGTACGCGCGCTCGATCTCCCTGAGGGCCTCGAGAGCCTGTTGCTCGCGTTCGGGCGTCACTGCGCGTTCCCCGTACCGGACCTCCTCGAAAACGTTCCGAAGCGCGTCGACGTGCTGGCGATCCAGGCCCGCCGCAACCGCGGCACTGGCGAACTCCTTTGGCGTGCTGGTCTCGGGGTCCCGCAGGTCCACCACGTCGACCATCTCGGTCCACGCGGTGTAGATCTCGTTCTCGAACTCCCGATCGGACGCTTCGATCCGATCGGCGGCCTGTCCGGCCGCTTCACCGATCTGTGTCTCCTCCTCGTCCGCGGAGTGATCGAGGTCGACGGTTTCGGTCGAGTCGTCACCGTCGTCCCGCCGGAGCCAGTAGACGAATGCTCCGACCGCGGCCAGCACGAACAGGCCGATCAGGGCGATCGTCGCAACCGGGCTTCCGCCGCCGCCTTCCTCGGGCTCAGCCTCCTCGGCGGTGTCTTCCACGCCGGGGTCAGGAGCGACCTCGCCGATCTCGTCGAGGCCCTCCTGTGCGACGCCGCCGTCGCCGCCGGAGGCCAGGAAGATCCCCGCGCCGATCGTTCCGATCAGGAGCACCCCGGCGAGAAACGGGACCGCCTTCCCGACCGCCATATCGGAGGCCTGTGCGTCCCCGAGAACGTAGACTCCAGCGGCCAGACCCAGCGCAATCACGCCGAGAATGGCGAACACGATAGTCGACGAGACTGGTAACGATAGCTGTACGGAGCCGCCGAGGCCGGCCGTCGCGGCGGCGTCGGTCGGGTCGGAGATCGTCGCAGCGCCGAGGCCGAACGCGACCAGACAGACGCCTGCCGTGAGCGCCGGGCGGATGGTAGTAGAGCGCATCATCTTGTGTTCGTCTACCACGCGGGAGGGCGATGCGTGACAGACCGTTACAGGCGGGTGGACGTGTCCCAAAAAAAGTGTACCGATCCCCGAGTACCACTTTCCGCCGGCCGAGCGTCAGACATACGGTGGGGACGATCCTACGACGGGTAATGACCGAGACAGTCGACAGGGACTGTACGGAACTGTACACCGAGTTCGGCGACGAGCGACTGCCGCCGGGCCAGCGCGAAACCGCGGAGTTTCCCGTCCTCTCGAAGAGCGGGACGCCAGAGTGGGATCCCGACGAGTGGGAGTTTCGTGTGAGCGGCGCGGTCGACCGCGAACTGACTTTCGACTGGGAGGAGTTCCGGGAACTGCCGACCGAGACCCAGCGCCAGGATTTCCACTGCGTCACCGGCTGGAGCAAGTTCGACTGTCAGTTCACTGGCGTCCCCTTCCCCACGCTCGCCGACCGCGCGGGACTCCACGACGACGCCTCGCACGTCCTCTTTTACGCGCTCGACGAGTATACGACGAACCTGCCGCTTGCGGACTGTCTCCGCCCGGAGGTGCTCTTCGCCTACGAGTTCGGCGGCGAGTCGCTCCCGCCGGACCACGGCGGCCCCCTTCGCGTCGTGACGCCACACAAGTACGCCTACAAGGGGGCGAAGTGGGTCTGTGGCGTCGAGATCCTGACCGAGCAGGAACGGGGCTACTGGGAGAAGCGGGGCTACTCGAACACCGCGGACCCGTGGAACGAGGAGCGGTACAGCTGACCGGCGCTACCCGAACCGGGTAGCCAACTCGGACCGATAGCTCGCCAGCAGTTCCAGGGCGACGAACCGGTCCCGCGGATCGACCCCAACGAGACGGAGCGTCCCGACGTAGACGGTCAGCCCGACGGGGACGCCCACGACCACTGCGAGCGCGCCGTCGACCACGCCCCCGACCGACCACATTGCTCCGATCGCGACGATACCGGCGACAACCGGCGTCAGGAAGGTCCGGTCGAACGGCCAGAGCCCCTCGAAACGGCGCAACAGCAGGACCTGAATCCCGTTCTGGACGGCGATGGCGAGTGACGTGCCGAGCGCCGCGCCGACGAGCCCGAACTCCACGATGAACGTGTACGTCAGGACGACGTTGAGAACGGCAAGCAGCCAGTCGAGGATCATTCGGGCATACTGGTGGTCGGTCATCATCAGGAGCCAGCCGGTCGCGCCGACTGCACTCCCGACGAACACGCCGCCGAGGTAGACGATCAGCGGGACGTACCCCTGCGTGTACGTTGGGCCGAACAACCCCAGTAGCTCCCGCCCATAGACGACGAGCACTGCGAGAAATGGGACGACGGTGGTGACGATGAGTCGGGTTACCGCGGTATAAATGGCGTTTAGCGTCTCCATCCGATCGTTGGCATACAGATCGGAGGCGACCGGTGGAAGCAACTGGTTGAACGACAGCAGCGGGATCCACGCGATAGCGACCAGTACGAGCAAGGCGTTGTAGACGCCAGCTCCGACCGCGGTCAGGAGCGCGCCGACGAGCAGGACGTCGACCCGGTTCTGGAACACCTTCCCGAAGCTACTCATCGCGACGGGGGCGGCGTGGTTGTAGAAACGTCCGGCTTCCCGGCGGCTCCCCCGCAGCGAGGGGCGAATCCCCGTCGATCGGACTGACAGCGGGACGGCGACGGCGACGAGTAACGCGGTCCCGACGACGATCGCCCCCGCAACCCCGACGACCGAGTAGCCGAGTGCGAGCGCCGTGACCGCTGCGAGCAGCCGGACGCCGGGCCGAAGCAGTTTGTTGAAAACCACTTCCCCGCGTGCGGAGCCGACCGCCCGAAACACCCCTGCGACGATCATGACGACGCCGAGCAGCCCCACCAACAACCCGAAAGAACGCATGGTCGGGACGAACGCGGGCTGTTCGACGGTGAGCCGGTTGATCCGCGGTGCAGTCAGCCAGACGCCGACGGCCAGTGCGGCGCCGAACCCGAGCGTCGTGGCGTAGGCCAGCCCCACGACCGCCCCCCGTCGACGTGGCTGATCCTCGTAGTCGGGGACGTACCGCTGGAGGGCCGGTACGCTTCCGAAGGTGACCAGCCGGACGAGCACCTGAGCGATCCGCCACGCCATCGCGTACACGCCGTATGCCGCCGGACCGAGCCCCCGTGCGAGAACGATTTCGACGGTCGAGATCAGTGCCCGCTGTGCGGAGACTCCGCCCGACGTCACAACAGCACCATGAGCGATCGTCAGTAGCGCGTCGCGTTCGTCCTCGGAGATCGACTCGTCGTCCTGACACACGTTCTACCTTTCGCGCGGTCCCGGGACAAAAATCGATCGTTTGTATGGCTGTGCGTTCCGTCCGTCAGTAGAGGGACAGGCTGAAGAACCCACGCTCCTGAGTTGGGGGCAATGGAATCCCTGCGTAGCGGAGGGGACAGTCCGGCACGTTCGGACCAGTCGCTCGTGACCCGACGCCGGGAACTGGCTCCCGTTTCGCGTCGGGCCGTACTCGACGCGTTTGGGCCACCGCGGGCAGTCTGGACGCCACCGGACGGTCCCTCGTTCGTCGGCTGGGGGGCAACGGCGACGCTCTCGGCGGACGGGCCGGACCGGCTGACACAGCTACAGGCCTCGGCCGATCGACTGTTCTCACATATCGATGCCGACGATGCGCCTCCGGCAACGCGCCCACGGCTCGTCGGGGGCATCTCGTTTCACGACGCCCATCGTCCGGAGGCGCCGTGGACCGGTTTCGACAGCGCACGCTTTGTCCTGCCACAGCTGCAGTTGACCTGGACCGACGACGGAGCCTGGCTGACCGCGAACGCCGTCGAGCCAGCCAACCCCGCGGCGGTCGACGACCGAGTGAACGATGCGCTCGCCGAGATCGACGGTGTAACACCGACTGGCGGTATCGCTGACCCGCCTGGCGTCGCTCGCCGGGAACGGTGCCCATCGCGGAAGCGCTGGCGCGAGCAGGTACGGGCCGCGATCGGCCGGATCGAAGGTGGTCACCTGCAGAAGGTCGTCCTCGCTCAGTCGCTTTCGGTCGAGCTGGAACGGGAACTCTCGCTGCCGGACGCCATCGCACGACTCGACGTCTCCTATCCGGACTGTCAGCGCTTCCTCGTCCAGCCGGGTGACGGTCCTGTCTTTTTCGGCGCGACGCCGGAACGACTCGTGTCCGTGGCCGGCCGGACCGTGGAAACGGTCGCGCTCGCGGGATCGACCGGTCGCGGCGACACCACCGAGGAAGACGAGTGGCTCGCCACCGAGCTGTTAGACAGCGCGAAGGACATCCACGAACACGAGCTGGTCGCCGACGCCGTCCGGACCCAGCTGGCACCGTACGCAAGCTCGGTCCACACCGGCCAGCGGACGGTCCGAAAGCTCCCGACCGTCCAGCACCTCCAGACGCCGATCACGGCCGAACTCGACGATGCCGAGCACGTCCTCACGCTGGTCGAGGCGCTCCACCCGACACCCGCAGTCGGCGGGTTGCCCCCCGACATCGCCTGGGAGACGATCAAGGAGACAGAGGCGTTCGATCGGGGCTGGTACGCCGCCCCAGTCGGCTGGTTCGACGCCGCTGGTGACGGCGCATTCGCGGTCGGCATCCGCTCTGCCGTCGCCGAAGGCGATCAGGCGACGCTGTTCGCTGGTGCGGGCATCGTCGCGGATAGCGACCCGGACCGCGAGTGGGACGAGGTACAGCTCAAATACGGCCCGATGCTGGACACCCTGGAGTGACGATGACTGCACCGAATCGAAACACACTCTGGGCGGACACGCTCATCGACGAACTCGTCGCGGCGGGGATCGAAGCGGTCTGTGTTGCCCCTGGAAGCCGGTCGACACCGCTGACGGTCGCCGCCGCCGGTCATCCCGACCTGACCGTCTTTTCGCACCTCGACGAACGGTCGGCGGCGTACTTCGCGCTCGGGCGCGCTCGCCGAACCGGCGACCCCACCCCGCTGATCTGTACGTCCGGGACGGCGGCGGCGAACTTCCATCCCGCCGTGATCGAAGCCGATCAGGCCCGCGTTCCGATGGTCCTGCTGACGGCGGACCGACCGCCGGAGCTCCGTGACAGCGGGGCAAACCAGACGATCGATCAGGAGAAGCTGTACGGCGACGCGGTCCGATGGTACCGGGATCTGCCGGAACCAGAGCCGACGGGACGGAAGCTGCGTCGGCTCAGAACTGACGCCGCCCGCGCTGTCGCGGAGTCGGTCGGGACCCCGTCCGGACCGGTTCATCTGAACGTCCCCTTGCGCAAGCCACTCGAACCCGTCGAGATACCGGGTGACGTTCCCGCCGACCTCGTGGAGACGGCCCCGCTCGGTGTCGAGGGCCGTGACGGCCCCTTCGTCCGGACGGCGGGCGGCCGCCTCGAACCGGACGCCACTGCCGTCGACGACCTCGCGAGGGCTGTCGGGGCAGCCGAGCGGGGGTTGATCGTCGCGGGTCCCGCGGATCCACCGATCCCCGACGTAGACCGTGATGCGCTGGCCGAATTCGCCGAGTCGACGGGCTTTCCCATCCTTGCCGACCCGCTTTCCGGGCTTCGGTTCGGCGAGCACGTCGCCGACGCTCCGGTACTCGGCGGCTACGACAGCTACGTCGACGAACGCGTTACCGGCAACTGGCCCGATCCCGAGATCGTCGTCCGGTTCGGCGCGTCCCCGACCTCGAAGCCGCTGCGCAAGTATCTCGCTCGGACCGGCGCGCGACAGTACGTTATCGACTCTGCTGGTGGGTGGCGCGAGGCCGAGTTTACTGCGACGGATCTGCTCGAATCCGACCCGACAGCGCTCGTCGAGGCAGTCGGCGAGCGGCTGGGGGGTGACACAGGAACCGAGCCTGCGTGGCGATCACGCTGGCTCGACGCCGAGGCCGCATACTGGGACCGGATCGGAACGGCACGGGAGGCCGCCCGCGGGGGCGACCGCTTCGAGGGTGCGGTCGTCGCCGCCGCGGTCGAGCGTGCGCCCGATCCCGCTACCGTCTTCGTCTCGAACTCCATGCCGGTCCGAGATCTCGATCGCTTTGCTCGTCCCGCAACCACCGACCTGACCGTGCTCGGAAACCGTGGCGCGAGCGGCATCGATGGGATCGTCAGCACGGCGCTCGGTGCGGGCAGTGCCACCGACGATCCGCTCGTGGCGATCACGGGTGATCTGGCCTTCTACCACGACATGAACGGCCTGCTCGCGCTGGGTCGGTGTGGCGTCGACGCAACTATCGTGTTGATCAACAACGACGGCGGTGGCATCTTCCACATGCTCCCGATCGAGTCCTTCGACCCACCCTTTACCGGACAGTTCAAGACGCCACACGGGCTGGACTTTGCGCCGACGGCCGAACTCTACGACCTGTCGTTTACCAGCGTCGCGGGGCTGGACGCCTTCACCGACGTGTACGAGGCCAGCGTCGACAGCCCCGGAACGCAAGTGATCGAGTTCGAGATCGGGAGCGAGGAGAGCCACAACCGTCGGGCGGCGCTGTACGACGCAGTCTGTGATCAGTTGGGCACCGCGGAGTAGTTGGCAGCCCTGGAGATCGGTCAGAACGTGTCGTCCGGGATCCGCTCCTCGTTTTCGTCTATGAGCTCGACGATTGGCTCGATCTCCTCCCAACGTGGCCCCCTCGATATCCGTCCGGACTCACGATCCCACGCGATGTATCCGAGGTCGTCCAGTCTCGGGAGATGTGTGTGCACGAGTTCGATCCTCTCGTTGCGCCCGTCCGCCCTTATCGGAACAATTTCGGATACGCTCGCCGGATTGTGCTCTAACAGTTCCTTCAAAATACACCGTCGGCTCCGATTCTGGAGTCCCCTAGCAACCTCGTCGAATCCCATCTGTTATGCCCCCATATGGCTGAAGAATCTCTGGGAACTTCGTACCCACCCATTACATACCAAGCCCTGTACCGGAACGTCAGAAAACGAACGGGACTCGACCGAACGACTCACCCGTGGGGCAACTCCGTGGTGCATGGGTGGTGTCGACACGCGGATCGACAAACGATCTGGAAGTGGAGATCGTCGAACTGGCCCGAGACACCGACGAGGGGTGAGATCACTACCGCCCTACGACACTCGCCACCGCGACCGCGTAGCCGAAGGGGATCCAGATCAGCAACACGGCGACGACGACCCGCATCGTCAGCGGGACCAGTTGGCCTGTCGCGAACAGCACCCCCGGGACGAGCACGCTCAACGTGCCGAAGACGAGCATACCGACGCCGGGCACCGTCAGCAGATAGCCGGCCGTGAGCAGCGCCAGTACGCCCGTCGCGACACGAATCGGTAGCAAAAACAGATCGAGGATAGCTGAGACGAGCAATATCGGATAGATAAGCAGCGAGACACCGACTAAAAACACGGTTTCCTGTGTGAACGTCGGCATCACCAGACTGCTCCCCGTCGGGTCGGTGGCGGAATCGGTCACCGAGTAGGAGTCACTGGCCCCGCTGTGTTGTCCGCCGCTTCCCGCTGTTCGACGATCCGAGTTTGACGCCGCGCTCCCCGTGGTGGTGTTCGATTCCCGCGCCCACTCCCACGCCGCTGTCTGTCGCTTGCGCCGCCGTCGATGGCGTGCATGATGGCTTTCCCACCAGCCATCGGATGGGTCACGGCTCGCCGCTTCCCAGTCGACGCCGTCGAACTCGACGTCCTCCGCGGTCGTCGTGCTCTCCTCGGAGGTCCCGGCACCCACGTAGGCGGCATGGCCGATCCGATCGTAGCGCTCGCGCTCGTCCTCGTCACCGAGTACCTCCTCGGCGTCGACCACCTCCTTGAACCGGTCGCCGGCGTCCTCGCGGTCGCTCTGATCCGGATGGTACTCCTTGACCTTCTCGCGGTAGGCAGCGGTGATCTCCTCCTGGGTGGCGTCCTCGGGGACATCCAACACGTCGTAGAAATCCTCGCCCATCTGACTGTTCGGCGAAAGTTTCGATGGGATCGACAAAAACGTTCGGCTGCGGGGGTCCTCGACCTGTGAGGTATACAAGCGAGGATTCGGATAGTCACATATGAGGAGTTCACTGTTCGCGGAAACCGTCGAGGACGCCGACTGGCTCCATCTGGGCGACGAGGAAGAGATTCGCTGGACCGGGCGTCCGTCGAAGTTTACGATTGCGCTTGCGCTCGCACTCGCTGCACTCGTCACCGTACTCGGCTTCGTCGCGTCGGCGCTGCTTGCGGCGTGGACGGACTTGCCGAACTGGGCGACGGTAATCCCGTTGCTCGTGATGTTCGCGGGGATCGGCTGGGCGATCGCGGTGTATCTCGACTGGCTTCGCCTGCTGTACGTGATCACGGACGAGCAGATCTACGTCAAACACGGGCTGATCAGTCGGGACGTGACACAGATCAGGCTCGATCGCGTCCAGAATACGGCCTACGAGCAGACGATCCCCGAACGATTTCTCTCGTACGGCGACGTGAACATCTACACGGCGGGCACGAGTACGGAGGACGTTACGTTTCGGAGTGTTCCCAACCCCGAACGGGTCAAGCGGACGCTCACACAGCTGTTGAGTGACCGGGGACGAGAGCCAAACGGCGCGAGACAGTCCGTCTAGTACCCATCGGCGACGGGACTGTAATCGAGTAACTCGACGCCGCCGAAAGAGAGCGCGTTCGGGTGGTAGCCCGAAAGTGGGTCGAGATAGCCCGTCGCTTCGAGCGTCGCTGCGACGACCACCTGCTCTTCGGCGAGGATGTCCATTGCGTCCTCGACGCGATCGACGCCGTGTGAGCGACAGTAGACGGCGACCGGTTCCCAGGTGTGGCCCTCGTAGTTTCGGAGCGCCGCTGTCACGCTATCACCGGCTGCAAGCGTGGTGTCTTCCCCCGCTCGACACAGCGCGCACGGGACCCGTCCGCGCTCATAATCCGGCGTGACACCGAGCCCGCCGGCGACCGCTCCGGTGAGCTTGCGCGCAATGTGTTTACTTTCCACATGAACGCGTTCGGCGGCAGTCGACAAAAGGCTGGTCCGGGCCACGACGGGAACCTATTTCACCGTGACGGCCCCAGTGTGGACAAATGGTTTCGGAACTCATGCAGAACGACCGCTGGGAGGCGGTCGAGGGGTTCGACTTCGACGACGTGACCTACCATCGATCGACGTCGGGACACACCGTGCGAATCGCGTTCGATCGACCGGCCGTCCGAAACGCCTTCCGACCGCGGACGGTCGACGAACTGTACGACGCGCTCGATCACGCCAAGCGACAGACCGACGTGGGCTGTGTGCTCCTGACCGGAAACGGCCCCTCGCCGAAAGACGGCGGGTGGGCGTTTTCCTCGGGCGGTGATCAGGATATCCGCGGTGCTGACGGCTACGAGTACGAGGGCGACGAAGAGCGGGCCAGCGAGCACGGTCGCCTGCATATCCTCGAAGTCCAGCGACTGATCCGTCACATGCCGAAAGTCGTCGTCGCCGTCGTTCCGGGCTGGGCGGTCGGCGGTGGCCACAGTCTCCACGTCGTCTGCGATCTCACCATCGCCAGCGAGGAGCACGCGAAGTTCCTCCAGACCGATCCCGATGTCGGCAGTTTCGACGGCGGCTTCGGATCGGCCTACCTCGCCAGACAGATCGGCCAGAAGAAAGCCCGCGAGGTGTTCTTCCTCGGAAAAACCTACAGCGCCGAGGAGGCCGCCGACATGGGGATGGTCAACGAGGCGGTGCCCCACGAGGAACTCGAAGAACGAGCCATGGAATGGGGCGAGCGAATCAACGGGAAGAGCCCCACCGCGATGCGGATGCTCAAGTACGCGTTCAACCTCGATTCGGACGGCATGGTCGGCCAGCAGGTGTTCGCCGGCGAGGCGACGCGGCTCGCGTACATGACCGACGAGGCCGCGGAGGGGCGTGACGCCTTCGTCGAGGGGCGGAAACCCGACTTCGAGGACGTTCCGTGGCGCTACTGATGACCGCGACAGCGACCGAAGAGCCCGAGATGTCCCGCGCGAAGGCGTGGCTGATCGCCAGCCGTCCCCAGACCTTGCCGGCCGCGGCCGCGCCGGTGATCGTCGGCGTCGGACTGGCCTACGACGCGGGGCTGTTCTCGCTGTGGCCCGCCCTCGCCGCGCTCGTCGGTGCGGCCCTGATCCAGATCGGGACGAACTTCGCGAACGACTACTACGACGCGATCAAGGGTGTCGACTCGGAGGATCGACAGGGGTTCACGCGGGTCACCCACGAGGGGCTCATCCCACCGGCACAGGTCAAACGGGCAATGCTCCTCACCTTCGCCGCGGCCCTGCTCGTCGGCACCTATCTGGTCTACGTGGGCGGCCTGCCGATCCTCGTCATCGGACTGGCGAGCCTCGTCAGCGGCTACGCCTACGCTGGCGGGCCGTTTCCGCTCGGCTCGCACGGACTCGGCGATCTGTTCGTGTTCGTCTTCTTCGGCGTGATCGCCGTCGTCGGCACCTTCTACGTTCAGGCCGCGGACATCCTCGCCGCGCCCCTCGCGACGACGATTCCCGAGGGGACGATCACCACGACCGCCGTACTCGCCAGCCTGCCGATCGCGGGCATCTCGACGAACATTCTCGTCGTGAACAACGTCCGGGATCTCGAAACCGATCGGGAGGCCGGAAAGCGCTCGCTGGCCGTCATTCTGGGCTACCGCTGGAGCCGCGTCGAGTTCGTCGGCCTGCTCGCGCTTGCCTACGCGGTTCCGGCGTACTTCTTCGCCAGTGGTGCGTTCGGCCCGGCGATACTGCTCCCCCTCGCGACACTGCCGTACGCGTGGCTCATCACGCACACGATCCTGACACGAACCGACGGCGAGTCGCTGAATCCCGCCCTCGAACAGACCGGCAAACTGCTGGCTGGCTTTGCCGTCCTCTTCGCTCTCGGAATGGTGATCTGAATGCACGCCGAGTCCACGGAGTTCGAGCTGCCGCTCGCCTCGCCGCTTACGACTGCCAGCGGAACGATCGAGCGCAGGGAGGGGTGGGCGCTCCGGATCGCATCCAGCGGGAGTACTGGCGTCGGCGAGGCGACCCCGCTACCGGGGTGGACAGAATCGCAGGCGGCGTGTCGGGCGGGGATCTCGGACGCGATAGAGCAACTGGACGCCGACGACCCGGCGGCTGCACTCGCCGCGGTCGAGGACCGCCCTGCTGCCCGGCATGCCGTCTCCCTCGCGCTCGCAGATCTGCGCGCAACCGAGAACGACGAGCCGCTGTACCGATATCTCGGCGGTGTCGGGCGGACGACATGCGTTCCGGTGAACGCGACGATCGGCGATCTCGATGCCCGACCCGCGGCCGAGGCGGCCGACGACGCGATCGCGGACGGGATCACGGCGCTCAAACTAAAAGCCGGGAATCGCGCGATCGAGGAAGACGTCGATCGTGTCGAAGCGGTGCGTGAGGCAGTGGGCCCGAACGTGGCGCTCCGCATCGACGTAAACGGTGCGTGGGATCGAGATGGCGCACGGGACGCGCTGACACTGCTCTCGGGGGTGGGTCTCGATTACGCCGAACAGCCCCTCGCTGCCGACGATCTGACCGGTCACGCTGAACTGGGTCGTGGGACCGGCATCGACATTGCGCTCGACGAGTCACTCGCGAACCACGCCTTCGAGGAGATCACGGCGACGGACGCCGCGGACGTGCTCGTACTCAAGCCGATGGCACTTGGCGGACTCGACCGCGCTCGTCGCATCGCTATCCACGCCAGAAGAACGGGGATCAGGCCGATCGTCACGACGACGATCGACGCGGTCGTCGCCCGGACTGGAGCCGTCCATCTCGCCGCCTCGCTGCCCGGCATCGACGCCTGTGGGCTCGCAACTGGGGAGATGCTCGCCGAGGACCTCGCCCCGGACCCCGCCCCGATTCAGGACGGCAATGCGGTGGTGCCACAGGAGGCCGGACTCGGCACCCACGGACCGTGGAAGGAGGGTGGTCAGCCGTGATGGAGTGGCCAAACGCGGACCTGCTCGCAGCGCGGGCCGCAACCTCGCCGAACGCGCTCGCCGTGATCGATACGGGCGATGGGTCGGACACGGCGCCCGACGGGGATACAGGTGCGGTCCGTCTCAGCTACGCCGATCTCGATGCGCTCGTCGATGATCTTGCACGCCGACTCTCGACGCTCGGCGTCGAACCGGGAACACGCGTCGCAACGCTTCTCGATACTGGTCTTCCGTTCGTCGCCGTCGTCCACGCGCTCGACCGGCTGGGCGCGGTACTAGTCCCGCTACACGTCAGGTTGACCGCCCGAGAGCTGGGCGAGCAGTGTGCACGGGTCGATGTCGAGACGCTTCTCAGTGCGGGCAGACGCGCCGAACAGGCGAGTGCGGTTGCGGGCGAACTCGATACCGACATCACGATCGGTTTCGTAGGCGACGACGGGCTGGATAGCGCTGATCCACAACCCAGCGACGGTTCGGAGCTGGCAGGCGACGGGAGCCACGAGCCAACCGAAGTCTGGTCCCACGAGCCAGCAGACGCGCTGCCGGCGGTCTCCCGCTCGCCCACTGATCGCCGGCTCGTACTGTTCACGTCGGGGACGACCGGCCGGCCGAAAGCAGTCCCGTTGACGACCGGCAATCTGATCGCATCCGCGGTCGCGTCGGCGTTTCGGCTCGGCGTCGATCCGGATGATCGGTGGCTCTGTGCGCTGCCGATGTATCATATGGGCGGGCTCGCGCCGGTGCTTCGGTCGACGCTGTATGGGACGTGTGTCGTCCTGCAGTCGACGTTCGATGCGGCGCAAACACCCGCAGTGGCGCGCGCTCACGAGGTGACTGGACTCTCGCTCGTGCCGACGATGCTCGGGCGGATCCTCGACACGGGAACCGAGCTACCCGATAGCCTTCGATTCCTCCTGCTCGGCGGCGGCCCTGCGGATCACTCGCTGATCGAGCGTGCAGACCGTGAGGCGATCCCCGTCTATCCGACCTACGGGATGACCGAGACGGCATCCCAGATAGCGACCGCCAGTCCTGCCGAAGCGCGTTCCCACGAGGGGACGGTCGGTCGACCCCTGTTCGGGACGGACGTGACGATCGTGGACGAGGACGACAGGCCGGTCGAAGCGGAGACGATCGGCGAGATCGTCGTCTCCGGTCCGACCGTGACGCCGGGCTATCTGAACGACGACGTGACCGCGCGGGCGTTCGGTCCACACGGACTTTCCACTGGCGATCTGGGGTATCGAGACGAGGGAGGGCGGCTCTGGATTACGGGGCGTCGCTCCGACCGGATCGTTACCGGTGGCGAGAACGTCGATCCTGCGGAGGTCCGCGAGGTGCTGTGTGCCCATTCAGCCGTCGACGATGCCGCGGTGGTCGGTCTCCCCGACGAGGAGTGGGGCGAGCGCGTCGCCGCGCTCGTGGTCCCGGGAGACGAGCCGGCCGACGAACTCCGGGAGAGCATCCTGACGCACTGTCGTGATCGGCTCGCGGGCTACAAGCGCCCACGAACCGTCGGATTCGCGGCCACGCTCCCCAGAACGTCGTCGGGAACCGTCGACCGGGAACGCGTCCGGGACCGGCTCGGGGAGGCGGCCCGCGACGACAGTTCGTCCTGACCAGCGATTTTATCGGGCTGCCACTCCCAGTTATATCCGTGTGCACACTGACGCTTGCGTGGCAGGTCTTCGAGGACGCCCCGGTCGTGGTCGCGGCGAACCGTGACGAGGCGTTCGAGCGCCCCTCGACACCGCCAGAACCGATCGAAACCGACCCGTCGATCGTTGCGCCCCAGGATCGGGAAGCGTCGGGAACGTGGATCGGCTACAACGAACACGGCGTGCTGGTCGGCGTGACGAACCGCTGGAACGACGCTGATCTCGCCGGGGAACGGTCACGTGGTCTCCTCGTTCGGGACGCACTGCGGCGAGAGGGGGCGGCGGCAGCCGCTCGATACGTCGAGCAGGCGATCCGCGATCACGAGTACGCCGGGTTCAACCTCGTGATCGCCGACCGGAACAGCGCCCTGTACTACGAGTGGGACGGTCGGCTACAGTTCCGCCAGCTCGATCCGGGCGTTCACGTCGCGGTGAACGTCGGTGCCGACGGCCGGTATACGATTCCGATCGACCGGAAATCGGCGGGCGAACAGCAAGCCGAGAACGCGGACCGGGTCCGCGAGGTGCTCGCGGTTGCACCGGGAGAGGGCGTCGAGGGCTGGCGATCGCGCGCGGAGTCGGTACTGGGCGATCACGAGTACGGTGTCTGTATCCACGGCGACGGCTTCGGAACCCGCTCGTCGTCGATCATCACGATCGGGAGTGACAGTTCGTCGTACTGGTTCGCGGACGGCCCACCCTGTGAGACGTCGTACCGAGCGGTCGAGGAGTCGATCTGACTCCCTGCCCAGCGTCACGGGGCGAACCCGGTCTTTTCAAGTGTCTCAACCGACTACCACGGTATAACGAATGAGCGAGGACTTCTACGACGTACTCGGTGTGAGCCGTGACGCCACCGAGGACGAGATCAAGCAGGCCTATCGGAAGAAAGCGAGCGAGTACCATCCGGACGTGAGCGACGATCCGAACGCCGAGGAGAAGTTCAAGAAGCTCCAGAAAGCAAAGGAAGTACTCACCGACGAGGAAAAACGGCAGGCCTACGACCGGATGGGTCACGACCGGTTCGAGCAGGCCAACAAACGCGGCGGATTTGACGGCGACCGGGGCGCTGGGGGTGCCGGCGGTCCGTTCGGCGGCGGCGCGGGGGGACCGTTCGGCGGCGCTGGCGGCGGTGGCGGAATGGGCGATATCTTCGAGCAGTTCTTCGGCGGGCAGGGCGGCAGCGGCCGACGCAATCGGAAAGGCTCGGATCTCCGGACGCGACTCCGGCTCGATCTCGAGGAGGTGTACGAGGGCATCGACAAGGAGATCACGATCCGTCGTCCCGAGACGTGTGAGACCTGCAACGGCAAGGGCCATCCGGAGGACGCGGACTCGCGAACGTGTCCGGAGTGTAACGGCCAGGGACAGGTCACACAGGTCTCGCAAACGCCGCTCGGCCGGATGCAACAGACCCAGACCTGTCCCCGTTGTGACGGCGCGGGCAAGATATACTCGGAACAGTGTTCGGACTGTGGGGGCGACGGCCGTGTCACCAGGGAGGCGACGCTGACCGTCGAAGTGCCCGCCGGAATCAAAGACGGGCAGACGCTCCGGATGGACGGTGAGGGTGCACCTGCGGAGGGGCGCGGTCCCAACGGGGACCTGCTGATCGAGGTATCGGTCACGGACCATCCCGACTTCGAGCGCGACGGCGACGACCTCCAGATGAACAAGGCCATCTCGTTCCCACAGGCCGTCTTCGGCGATACGGTCGGGATCTCCACGTTCGACGGCGAGGTCGAGATGGATGTCCCGGCCGGTACCCAGAGTGGGGAGACGTTCCGCCTGCGGAACAAGGGGATGCCACGGCTTCGCGGTCGGGGACAGGGGGATCTCTACGTGCAGGTACAGGTCGTCACGCCAAGCAGCCTCAACGAGGAGCAACGCGAGGCGCTCGAACAGTTCGCAGAGGCTGGCGGCGAGGAGATCGAGGTCGAGAAAGGCTTCTTCGAGAAGATCAAGAGCTCGTTTTGAGCGCCGTCCCGGCAGTACACTGTCGCGTACCGGCACACTCGCTCGGGTCGGCGAGGGAGGGGTCGCCGTCGCCGGAGGGCTCTCGCCGGCGGACCAACACCCAGCGCTGAAACTCCGCCTTTTTGAGCGCAGGGTGCCTACCCCCGGGTATGCAACGGCTCGACGAGTCAGCGGTGGGGACGCTTGGCGACTTGCTCCCCCGGAACCGGCGGTCGGAAGCGGTCGCGGTTCGTGCCGACGGGGATACCGATCACGTCTATACGTACCAGCGATTTCTGACGACCGCCTGGAAGACGGGAAACTTCTTTCGGCATCTGGGGGTTCGCGAGGGCGTCACCGTCGGGATCGTCGCTGACCCGCGACCCCAGCCCCTGCTCGGATTGTTCGGTGCGGCGCTGCTCGGCGCACAGGTACGGCTGGATCCGCCCGAGACCCTCGACGCCAGAGTCGTCCTCGCGCCGACTGATCGGATCGATCGGTACGAGCTCCCGGCGGGTGGCCAGCGAGTTGGCTACGGAGCCGATCCTCCCGATCCGAGCGTGCGCTACTTCGAGGAGAACGTCTGGAGCGAGAACCCGACAGTGCCACCGGAGGAGCGGGATCCTGAAACCGCTGTCCTCGTGACCGACGGGAGGACCTACAGTCACGAGGAGCTACTGGAAACTGCCTTCGATGTGGTCGACCGGCTCTCGCTGGCCCCCGGCGAGACGGTTGCGGTTCGTGCACCGCTCGGGGATCCCAGAACCATCGCCGGGGGCGTGCTCGCGCCGCTGATCGCCGCGGGTGCGGTCCAGCTCACTGGGGCTGGTTCGGACGCCGACGCGGAGCTCGTGGCTGACTCCCAGCCGGCAACCGACCGGTGGCTCGATATCGGCAGTCTCGATCTCCGAGGGGGTCGTTAACCGGCAGTCTCGATCTCCTCGAGCGCCTCGGGGTTCTCGACGCTCGAGAGATCGCCGGGATTCTCGCCCACGGCGGCCGCCGCGATGGCCCGACGGACGATCTTGCCGCTCTGTGTCTTGGGGAACTCGTCGACGAACAGCAGTTCTCGCGGCCTGAACGGCTTGCCAAGTTCCGTGCCGACCTGCTCGCGAAGCTCAGCCTGCAGCGCCTCGCTCGGCTCCGCGTCGGCGTCGAGCACGACGTACGCGATCACGGCCTGTCCGGTGGTCTCGTCCGGTACGCCGACGGCGGCGGCCTGTCCAACGGCATCGTGGTCGATCAGCGCCCCCTCGACCTCCGCAGGCCCCACTTTCCGGCCGGCAACGGTGAGCACGTCGTCGGCCCGGCCGTGGAGGAACCAGAAACCGTCCTCGTCGACCTGCGCCCAGTCGCCGTGATCCCAGAGGTCGTCCCACGTCGACCAGTATTCGTCGAGATACCGCTCGTCGCCGCTCCAGAGCGAGTTCGTCATCGAGGGGCAGGAATCGCGCGCGACGAGGTAGCCCCGCTCAGCCTGGTCGGCAACCGATTCGCCTGCACCGTCGACGATATCGATGTCCATTCCTAGCCCTGGCCCGCCGAGCGTACACGGTTTGAGCGACTGAATGGGCAACGGCATCAGGAAACAGCCCATGATCTCGGTGCCCCCGGAGATGTTGATGATCGGGCACTCCCCGCGACCGACGCGCTCGTAGAACCAGCGCCAGGACTCGGGGTCCCAGGGCTCGCCGGTGGAGCCGAGCAGGCGCAAGCTGGAGAGGTCGTGCTCGTCGAGCCACTCCTCGCCGTGCTCTCTCAGCGCACGGATCGCCGTCGGCGAGATGCCGAAGGTCGTCACGTCGTGGCGATCGATCAGCTCCCACAGTCGACCGGGATCCGGATGATCGGGTGCGCCCTCGTAGAGCACGACCGTCCCGCCGAAGGCGTGGTTGCCGAGCAGGGTCCACGGCCCCATCATCCAGCCGATATCCGACAGCCAGAAGAAACGGTCCTCGGGCTGGTGGTCGAAGCCAAAATAGATCTCCTTGGCCGATTGGATCAGTGCACCGGCATGCGTCTGGACGATCCCCTTCGGCTTGCCGGTCGTCCCGGAGGAGTACAGCAGCATTGCGGGGTGGTCCGCCGGGAGCGCTTTCGTCTCGTACTCGGTGTCTTCTCCGTCGACGGCGTCGCGCCACCACTCGTCCCGGCCGTCGGTCCACGACAGGTCTAGCCCTGTGTCGCCGTCACGGCTGCCCAGCCGGTCGTAGACGATCACGCTTTCGACGCCGCCGGTCCGTCCGAGTGCATCGTCCGCGGTCGGCTTGAGACGTACCGGTTCGCCCCGTCGGTAGAACCCGTCAGCGGTAAACAGTACGTCGGGGTCGGCGTCCTCGATCCGTGTGGCGACGGCATCCGTGCCGAAGCCCGAAAAGATCGGCACGGCGATCGCTCCTGCCGCGAGACAGCCATAGAGAATCGAAACGACCTCGGGTACCATCGGCATGTAAAGCGCCACGGTGTCGCCGGGCTCGACACCCCGCTCCTCGAGAGCGTTTGCGACGCGGTTCGTCTCCGCAGCGAGCGCCTCGAAGTGTATCTCCCGGACCTCCCCCGGTTCGCTCTCCCAGATGAGAGCGGTATCGGTCCGGGACTTCGCGTCGGCGGCGTGGCGGTCGACGACATTATGTGCGGCGTTGATACGCCCGCCGGGGTACCAGTCGGTAAACTGCGGCCCCTCGGAGTCGTCCCGGACGGTATCGTACGGCTCGAAGAAGTCGATTCCGAGGTAGTCGACGATTTCGTCCCAGAACCAGTCGACGCCCGACGCGGGCACTCCGGCGACCTCACCGGTCGTCCGCGTGATCAACTCGTCGTAGTCGTCGATCCCGTACTCGTCCATGAGCGCCGCAACGTTCGTCGCTTCGACGAACTCCCGTGAGGGCTCGTGAACAATCTCGTCGACGTCGCTGAGTGAGGACATACCCCGATATTCTACATGAACGATCAAGAAGGTTCGTGGGGCTACAGCGAGTAGACGATCCGCTCGCCGGTGTCCAGTCCGTTGCGCAAGGCGGCGTGGACACGGGCCTCTCCCGCGACCCAGTCCCCGACACAGTAGAGTCCGTACTCCTCGGCCGACTGTACCGGCCCGCCGAGGACTCCCTCCGTGGGGAGGGCGTACCGCCAGCCCTGGTGGTCAGTCCAGTCCGGATTTTTGACCCGGTCGTCGTCGAACAGCGTCGCAGTCAGCTGGATCAGCTCCTCGACGTTCCGCTCGGCCGGTCGGTCGTAGTTGTCGGCCGACCACTCGTGACCGGCCTGCACGACGAGCAGGGACTCTCCGTCCGGGACGTGGCCTGGCTTGCACTCCTCGCGGGCGACCCAGCCGATCTCGTGTTCTTTGTCGGTGTTGATCAGCGCGTAGTAGGGTCGGTCGAGCTCGAACGGGTAGTGCAGGAGTGCAGTCCAGACGGAGTGATAGTCGACAGCGCGGACTGCCTCGACGAGGTCGGCGTGCACGTCGGCGTCCCAGTCGGCGTCTGCAAGCAGCTCCGCGGTCTGTGGTGCGGGCGGGTTCAGCACGAGGCTATCGAACGGCCCCCACGATTTGCCATCCGTGTCGGTGACTCGCCACACGTCGTCGTCGCGACTGAGCGTGTCTGCACGCGTCTCGTGGTGGATCGCCGCGTCTGTCTCGCCGAGCAATCGCTTTGCGATCTGGGTCAGTCCGGCCCGATAAGTCCACTTGTGTTCGTCGGCGTCCCGCCCTTCCGAGATCTCCCCGTCCTCGGTGAACGTCCAGATCGGCTCCGTGACGTCGACCAGTCCCTCGTCGTCGAGCGTCTCCGTCAGGAGTTCGACGACCCGATCGTCTTCGGACTTGACGTAGTTCGCGCCGTAGTCGTAGGTGATATCGTCCCGGCGGCGCGTTGCCGCGCGCCCACAGACGCCACGGGACTTTTCGAGGATCGTTACGTCCGCATCGGGCCGTGCACTGTCGATCACGTACGCTGCCGCCGCAGCCGCTGCACCAGCGCCGATGATTCCGATATCGGTCATCGACGTTGCTAGGGGGTACGCTCACAAAAACAGCATCCCTGACGCGCTGTCGGTTCCCCTGTGTCTTACTTCGGCTCGGAGTCGTCGTCCGACTCGTCCTCGCTGGGAGCTAACCACGTCAGTGCGATACCCAGAAAGACGAGCACGGCGACGACAGTGTTGCTGAACCCGCTGGTTCCGAGCAGTTCCAGCACGACACCGTAGCCGCTCCCGACGAACAACATGCCGCCGCCGACGAGCGCGTACGTCGATTCGCCGCGGGTCACTTCCATCACCCCGAGAATCGCCGCACCGACGAAGATCAGACCACGGGCCGACCGCTCCGCCCATTGTTCGCCCGTCACCAGCGCGTAAATCCCGACGACTGCGATAGCGAGAAAGACAGCCAGTAGTGACACCGACTGCGCCATCGTAATCCGCTGTTGCGACACCATACCCGACGATGAACCCCCGGAGGCACCAAGCTTATGATTCGACCGTATCCGCACAACACATTTACCCCGTGGTCGGCTACACAGTGATATGTACGTCCGGGACGCGAAAAACCGAGAGGAGGTCTGGCTACTGGACCACATCGAGGCGATGGAACTCGACGAGACGGCGTTTCGCTCACGGGACTACGTCATCGCGCTCGACGAGCAGTCCGGGACGAAGGCAGGGTTCGGTCGAATCCGGATCCACCGAACCGACGAGGACGAGCTCTGCGAGCTGACGAGTATCGGCGTGCTCGACGGCTGGCGCGGGCAGGGCGTCGGCGCGCACGTCGTCGAGCGGCTCGTCGAACACGCCCGTGATGAAGGGTTCGAGCTGGTCTACAGCCTCACCGACGAGCCGGGCTATCTCACACAGTTTGGTTTCCGTGGGATCTCGACGGAGGAACTCCCGACACGACTGCAGGAACGCCTGCAGGAAAAGCGCAGTAATATCGCACCCGAGGCAGTTCCGCTGGCGATCGAGAACGGCGAGTTCGAGATGCCACAACGGCTACGCGAGCGGTTCAAAACAGCCCGAGAGCACGGCGGTGACGACCCCGAGGATGCCGATGAACCGGCGGAAGACTTCGGGATCGATCCCGATACCGCGACCTACAAGTACGATACGAGCTAGGTGCGTCGTCCCCGGAACGATCAGCTCTCGTGGCGTTCCCCGACACCGTATTTGAACGCGATCCAGCCGATCACGGTGACGAAGATGATCGGCGGGAGCATCACGAACACCCACAGTGGCTCTGCCCCCCAGATCTGGACGAGAATGATGTTCCCGATCCCGAGCAGGAGGAAGGGAAGAATGTACAGCGCCGCCCTGAGTCTGCTCGTGCCCGGCGAGTCGTCGTCGGTCTCAGGGATCGGTGCACTCATCGTATACGACTCCGATCCACACGATCAAAAGCGACGCGATCTGTGGGGCGTCGTCCACGCCGTAGCCCGCCGTAGGTCGTCGCCAACCCTTATGCTCGACGCACACAACGTGGCAAACAATGTTCGACCCCGAGGATCTGGCGGCGATCCGCTCAGCGAAAGGCGACTGGGAGCGCGAGCAGGTCGAGCCAACGCTCGATCGGTTCGGCGAGCGGCGGGAGGAGTTCACGACCGACACTGGCGGACAGTCGGTCGATCGGCTCTATACACCCGCCGATATCGACGACCACGAGTACGAGGAGGACCTCGGGTTCCCCGCCGAAGAACCGTACACACGCGGTGTCTACCCGACGATGTACCGTGGACGACTATGGACGATGCGCCAGTATGCCGGGATGGGAACGGCCGAAGAAACCAACGAACGATTTCAGTATCTGCTCGATCAGGGCCAGACAGGGCTCTCGATGGCCTTCGACCTGCCGACGCAGATGGGCTATGACTCGGATGATCCGATGGCGGGGGGCGAGGTCGGGAAGTCGGGCGTCGCGATCGACTCCCTGCGAGATTTCGAGACCGTCTTCGACGGCATCCCGCTCGATGATGTCTCGACGAGCATGACGATCAACGCCCCCGCGTCGGTACTACTGGCGATGTACATCGCGCTGGGCGACCAGCAAGGGGTCCCCCGCGAGGAGCTCCGCGGGACGATTCAAAACGATGTGCTCAAAGAGTACATCGCTCGCAACACTTACATCTACCCGCCCGAGCCCTCGATGCGGCTGATCACCGACATCTTCGAGTTCTGTGCCGCGGACGTACCGAACTTCAACACGATCTCGATTTCGGGCTATCACGTCCGCGAGGCGGGGGCGACTGCCGCTCAGGAGCTAGCCTTTACCCTCGGAAACGGCATCGAATACGTCGAGGCTGCCGTCGAGACCGGCCTCGACGTCGACGAATTCGCTCCACAGCTGTCATTCTTCTTTGCGGCCCACAACAACATCCTCGAAGAGGTCGCGAAGTTTCGTGCCGCACGCCGAATGTGGGCCCGGATCATGCAGGAACGGTTCGGAGCTGAAAAAGATGCGTCCAAGCAGTTGAAGTTCCACACCCAGACCGCGGGCTCGACCCTGACCGCCCAGCAGGTGGACAACAACGTCATTCGGGTGGCATATCAGGCGCTTGCGGCCGTGCTCGGGGGGACCCAGAGCCTACACACGAACGGGAAAGACGAGGCACTTGCACTCCCCTCCGAGGAGTCGGTGCGGACTGCGCTGCGAACCCAGCAGATTCTCGCCCACGAGTCCGGTGTTGCCGACACCGTCGACCCGCTTGCCGGCAGCTACTACGTCGAGTCGCTGACCGACGAACTCGAGACAGAAGCGTTCGAAATCCTCGACTCGGTCGACGAGCGTGGCGGGATGCTGCGCGCGATCGAGGACCAGTGGGTACAACGACAGATCCAGGACGTCGCGTACGAGCGCCAACAGGAGACCGAGTCCGGTGATCGGATCGTCGTCGGCGTCAACGAGTTCGAGATCGACGAGGAGAGCCAGGAGATGGAGCTCGAAGAGGTCACCGAGGAGGACGAACGCCGACAGCAAGAGCGTCTGGCGGCGGTGCGGGACGAACGGGACGCGGAGGCCGTCGAGGCGGCACTCGATACGCTTCGAGAGACAGCGCAGGGCGAGGAGAATCTGCTCCCGCCGATGATCGATGCAGTCAAAGCGTACGCGACGGTCGGCGAGATCTGTAACGTCCTTCGCGAGGAGTTCGGCGAGTACCGCGGCGCTGGCGCTCTCTGACGGTTAGTGCACTAAAAAATCAAAACCCGGTTCGGTAACGCTCGTCTACAGTCGGACGAGGTTCGTCGCGCGGGGTCCCTTGGGGGATGATTCAATATCGAACTCGACGTCCTGCCCCTCTTCGAGGTCGGGACCGCCGACATCTTCCATGTGGAAGAAGACGTCTTCGTCGTCGTCGACGTCGTCGCTGTCTGTCGAAATGAAACCGTAGCCGCCCGTGTCGTTAAAGAAATCGACCGTACCTTCTGCCATTACATACTATCCGAGGAGCGTACGACTGATAACACTTGCGAAGAGAGAATCTCGCTCACCACCATCCCGTCCCCGACTGGCGGTGTTTGCCATGGGGGACAGATACTTGTTGTGTGGTCACATACCACAGTTCGGACCGATATGCAACCATGCCACAGCTGTCAGGCGGTCATCGACGAGTACATACTGGACAAACAACTCGAACCCCTGCGCGACCTCACAGTCGACGACTTCAACCTCTGCGCTGAGTGTGTGACTGTCGTCGATCACGAGTGTATCGAATGTGGCGGTGCAGTCTACGTTCCCGACAGTGAAGCGACGACTCCGGACTACTGTCCGGCCTGCCGGGCCGAACTGATCGATCGGACAGGCACCGATCCCGGCTGGCAGGCGACCCGGATCTCCGGCTAAGTCCGACTCGCCTCTCGATTTCTGGCCGCTGAGCTACCGGTGTAAGCTCGAAAGAGAAAGACTGTGTCGGCGTGTCGCTACTCGTAGAGCCACGTCGACTCGTGGAAGTCGTACTCCACGAGTTCGTCCTCGTCGAAAAACAGCGCGATCTCGCGTTCGTTGGCACCCTCGTCCTCGTGATCGGCTGCGTGGACGACGTTGCGGCCGAGATCGACCGCGTAGTCGCCGCGGATCGTTCCCGGCGCTGCCTCCGCCGGATCCGTCGCACCGATCATCTGTCGGACCTGTCGCGTCGCGTCCTCGCCCTCCCAGACCATCGGGACGACGGGGCCGGAGGTGATGAACTCGACGAGGTCGTCGAAAAAGGGCTTGTCCTCGTGTTCACCGTAGTGATCCTCGGCCTGCTCCTGATCGAGTCGCGTGACCTTCGCCCCGACGAGTTTCAGGCCCCGATCCTCGAATCGGCCGATGATCTCGCCGACCAGCCCACGCTGGAACGCGTCCGGCTTGACCATCACGAACGTTCGCTCGCGCTGTTCGCTCATTGATTGTCCTCGTCAGCGTCGACGTCTTCCTCGGCTTCGGCGTCTTCGTCAGCCTCGGCGTCTTCTTCGGCCTCAACGTCTTCTTCGTCTTCTTCGGATTCGACGTCCTCGGCTTCTTCGGCCTCAACGTCTTCCTCGGCTTCGGCGTCTTCGTCAGCCTCGGCGTCTTCTTCGGCCTCAACGTCTTCCTCGTCTTCTTCGACTTCGGCGTCCTCGGCTTCTTCGGCCTCGTCGACTTCGGCGTCAGCATCTTCCTCGGCTTCTGCAGCGGCCTCCTTGTCGGCCCAGTTACCGCCTTCCGTGGTCCATTCGAGGTCGCGCGGTTCGCGTCCGAGGAAGTAGTTTTTCTCACACTTCGAGTCGGCGAAGTGGAGTACGGTACCGTCGGTACGGACGTACATGATGCCCGTGCCGGGCTCGATTTCCTTGCCGCTGTAATCACACGTTCGGTGCTGCACCATTGTTACTGACCTCCGATCGAATCGGCTTCGCGGGCAGTTTCACGCAGCTGGAGCACGTCGCCCTCTCGGACGGGGCCGAGAACGTTCCGGGTGATGATCCGGCCCTGGTTTTCGCCCTCCCGGATGCGGCACTTGACCTGCATGGCCTCGCCGTGCATTCCGGTCTTTCCCACGATCTCGATGACTTCTGCGGGCGTGGATCCGCTTTCAGACTCTTCTGCGCTCATGCGAGCCACCCCGCGTGGCGAGCATTAGTAGGGAAGTCACAGCCCGCGATGCGAAGCGAGCCGGAATGTCTTCTCGTACTCATGGGAGATCTCTACTGAAGGTCCTCGACCTTGGTTGCGATCTCGTCGACATCGTCGGACGCCTCGCCGGCGTCGACGATTGCCGCGGCGGCGCTGCCGACTTCGAGACCGGCCGCGTGGCCGACGTCGTCCTGCGTCTCGATGAAGACGACCGGGATGCCCTTCTCGTCTGCGAGCTCGGGAAGATGCATCACGATCTCTTCGGGCTGGACGTCCTCGGCGACGAAGACGAGATCGGCGTTGCCACGCTCGATCGCTTTGGTGGTTTCGTTTGTTCCTTTCTTTACAGCTCCGGTGTCTCGTGCGACTTCCAGGGCCTCGACGGCGTCGTCCTGGAGGTCGGCTGGTACGTCGAAATCTACGTATACTGGCATTGTTAGTCACCTCCCGCACGTGGGCTCGCGCTCCCCTGCCGTCCGGCCCGCCTGTTCGGCGACCCGGTCCGATCGCCCGACGGCGACCGGCGAAAGTCCTGTGAGGCTAGGAGCATCATCAACCCCGCGCAGGCTGTATACGCTCGTTGCACACCACTCCATAAAAGCGCTTTCAAACGCTCGGGGGCGTGTGGCGGTATCACAGGGAGGTTTCCGCGACCGACTCGCCGCCGAACCGACCACTTTGTAATGGTCCGTGAGTACCTCCTCGTATGGACGCAGGGACGGTCGCTGCAGCGCTCCGCAGGGAGGCCACGGCGACGAACGAGCGCCGGATGCTGGTACTTGCTGGCGAGCAATCAGCCTGTCACGACGCCGCTGGGGACGCGCTCGATGCAGCCGGCATCCCTCGGAGCGAGACGACGTTTGTCGGCTCCACCGACGCGCTGGATTGCGAGCGGGTCGCTCACCGGACTGCGAACGAGCTACTCGGTACGACGCGGGATGCGGTCGTTTTCGACGCCCACGACGGATTGCGGCCGAACGCGCTCGGGCGGGTCGTCGGGACGGTCGATGGCGGCGGACTGCTCGTGCTCTGTACGCCATCGCTCGATAGCTGGCCGGATCGGTCGGATCCGTTCGACGACGCCATTGCCGTCCCCCCGTTCGATGCAGACGACGTCACTGGGCACTTCCACCGTCGGTTCGTCGACCGGCTCCGTGCCCACCGCGGTATCGCCATCGTCGACCTCCAGACCGGATGCGTCGAGAGCGATGGCCTCACCGATCCGGCTCCCCGACGTGCCGACGCACAGGAGCGGCCGCGAGACCACGGGAGCGTCTTTCCTGATGCTGCCTACGACGCCTGTGTAACCGGTGAGCAGGCCGATGCCGTCCGGAGTCTCGAGGCCCTGGTCGACCCCTCACAGGCCGTTGTCGTCGAGGCGGATCGCGGCCGCGGGAAATCGAGTTCGGCGGGGTTGGCAGCCGGCTGTCTCGCGATCGAAGGCGAGGACGTGCTCGTCACTGCCCCGGAGTTCCGGAGTGCGAGGGAACTGTTCGCGCGGGCGAACGAGTTACTCACCAGCCTGGGAGGTATACAGACCGCTACCGACACCGACTCCGGCGGAACCACCCCGCAGCGGATCGATCTCGACGACGGCGGATCGGTTCGCTTCGTGGAGCCAACCGCGGCTGCCGCGCAGGCCGAGACTGCAGACGTACTGATCGTCGACGAAGCAGCCGCCTTCCCCGTCTCAGTCCTCGATCAGTTCCTGGCGGTGGACAGGGTCGCCTTTGCGACGACGGTCCACGGGTACGAGGGTGCCGGTCGAAGCTTCTCGGTTCGATTCCGGGACCGACTCGACGGGAGCGACCACGAAGTGACGGATGTCTCGATAACCGAGCCGATCCGGTACGCGGCGGGTGACCCGGTGGAGGTCTGGGCGTTCGACACGCTGTTGCTCGACGCCCGCCCAGCGGTGGCCCCGCTCGTCGAGGATGCGACACCGGACACTGTCGAGCACCGACGGCTCTCGGCCGAAGAGTTACTGGCGGACGACGTGTTATTCCGGGAAACGTTCGGCCTGCTGGTGCTGGCTCACTATCGGACCGAACCGAACGACCTCGCGCGACTCCTGGATGCGCCAAATCTCACCGTCCATGCCCTACTGGTTGATGATCACGTCGTCTCGGTCGCGTTGCTGGCACAGGAGGGTGGACTCTCGGCCGAACAACGCACCCGAATGTACGACGGTGAACGGGTACGGGGGAACATGTTCCCGGACGTGCTGACAACGCAGTTACGTGACGAGTGCGCCGCCGTGCCGACGGGCTGGCGAGTCGTCCGGATCGCCACCCATCACGCCGCCAGATCGCGAGGACTCGGCTCGGCGCTGCTCGATAGCGTCCGGGACGACGCGATCGGCGCGGGGCTAGACTGGCTTGGGGTCGGCTACGGAGCAACAGCCGAACTGCTCCGGTTCTGGGATACCAACGGCTTCTCGACGTTGCACCTCTCGACGACCAGAAACGACATCAGCGGTGAACACTCCGCGATCATGATCGATCCACTCTCGGCGGACGGACGCGCCCTCCGTGAACGGACCGCCGAGCGGTTCCGTGGGCGCATTATCGGTGTCCTCTCGGATGCACTGGATGGCGTCGATCCGGGGATCGTGCGGGCGACGCTGCGCACGATTCCGGGATCCGTGTCACTCGATCTGACTGACTGGGAGTGGCGGGTCGTCGTCGGCGCGGCGTACGGGCCGGGACTCCACGACGTCTCGCCGCGACCGTTCCGACGATTGGCGCTCGCGTATTTCGTCGACGCTCCCACGGGGGACGAACGACTGGACGACCGACAGGAGCGCCTGCTGGTTCTGCGGGTCCTGCAGGCTCACGACTGGGACACGGTCACGGAGCGGCTGGACTATCCTTCGACGGGACAGTGCAAACGCTCCCTCGGCGCGGCGTTTCAGCCGCTTGTCGACCGGTACGGCACCGCGGCGGCAGACGAAGAGCGAGCGCGATATACCGAATGATCAGGCGAACAGCCGCTTCAGAACAGGTTCCGGTAGTGCCCGCATGACCCACGCGACCAGTCGCCAGCGGCGGGTCACGTAGACGTGTGTTCGCTTGCGATCGATAGCTCGCCGGATCTGACTGGCTCCAATCTCCGGACTGGCCATCCAGAACTGGTCCTCTCCGAGCGCGAGTTCCGTGTCGACGAACCGGGGTTCGATCGTCGTCACCATCACGTCAGCCTCACTGCTGGCAGCCCGGTACCGAAGCCCCTCCAGATAGCGCGATACGAACGCTTTCGAGGCGTTGTATGCCGGGGCGCTGGCATTGCCGAACCGTCCGGCGACGGAGGAGATCCCGACCAGATGACCAGTTCCACACTCCTCGAAGTGGCTCATCGCTGCGACAGCGAGTCCGGTGAAACCACGAACGTTGATACCGACAGTGTCCCGTTCAGGCGGCCAGTCGAGGTCGTCGTTCAGGTCGCCCACGGCTGCACTCAGTACGACGAGGTCGACGCTACCCATCGCTTCGACGAGACGCTCGAACCTGTCGATCGATTCGTCCGTTCGGGCGACATCCATCGTCGCAACGCAGGCTTTCGTCGGCAACTCCTCGGCCAGTTCTTTCAACAGTTCGGTCCGCCGGGCCGTCAGTTCGACCTCGTAGCCCTCATTCTTCGTGTGCGAGCGCCCGCCCGATGCCGGAGGACGCACCGACGATCACCGCGCGTTCTGTCGTACCGAGTCCTGCGAGCGCGTTCGGCCTAACGGTTCGGGTCAGCCGAAATCCCCATATCGGTACCACCAAACGACTACACATGGTCGATCTCGCCTTCGCCGTCGCCGTGACGTTGCTGATCGCTGGCATCGTCGGCAGCGTCGTCCCGATGGTGCCCGGTCCCCTCATTTCGATCGCCGGAGTCGTCGGCTACTGGTGGTCGACGGGCTACACCGAGCCCTCGACGCTCGTCCTCGTCGGGCTGATTGTCGTCGCACTGCTGGCGTTCGTCGTCGAGTTTGTTGCAAGTGCGCTCTCGGCTCGGGCGGGTGGTGCGTCGTGGCGGGTAACCGGTATCGCCGGTGTCGCTGGCGTCGTGCTCCTGTTTTTCACCGGCCCGTTACTGATGATCGTCGGCGTCAGCTTGCTCGTCTTCGTTCTGGAGCTACAGCGCCACGACGACGTCTCGCGAGGACTCAGGGCTGCAACGTACACGACGATCGGAATATTCGGCTCGACGGTGGCGCAGGTGTTGCTGACGTTTCTGGTACTTATCGGGTTCCTCCTTGCCGTCGTGTGACGGATATACATTTAATTTGTGATACGGTAGTAGTCACATGCTCGATATCGACGGGTCCACTGGTGGCGGCCAGATCGTCCGTTCGTCCATTGCTCTCTCGATGCTTACGGACACGCCGATTCGGATCGAGGGGATACGAGGAGACCGTCCCGACCCGGGGCTGAAACATCAGCACAGTTGTGCGGTCGAACTCGCCGCCGAGATCGCCGCTGCAGACGTGACCGGGACCGAGCTCGGCGAGACGACCATGACGTTCGATCCGGGAACCGTTACGGGTGGCCCGTACGAGGCGTCAGTCGGGACGGCGGGAAGTATCACGCTCGTCTTCGATACGGTGCTACCGCTTGCTGCCGTGCTCGACGAGCCGCTGTCGGTCACCGTCGGCGGCGGAACCGACGTGAAGTGGTCGCCGCCGCTCGATTACTATCGGCGAGTGAAACTTCCGCTGCTCCGTCAGTATGGGCTTCAGGGGGTCGTCGAACCCCACCGTCGTGGGTTCTATCCAGCAGGTGGCGGTGAGGCGACGCTTCGAATCGGTCCATCGACACTCGATCCGATCCGAGCGAGAGACCGTGGGCAGCGTCGTGCGGTTCGGATCTACTCCGTCGCGTCCGAACAGCTCGACGACGCCGACGTTGCACCGCGCCAGGCGAGGGCTGCGTCTCGGGCAGTGCCGGATGACGCCTCGGTCACGGAACGTGTCTCCAGAGTCACAGCAGCTACGTCGCCCGGATCTGCAGTCGTCGTCACAGCAACCTACGGGAACGGCTGTGCTGGATTCAGTGCGCTCGGAGAGCGCGGAACGCCCGCGGAAGACGTCGGGTCGGATGCGGCGAGACAGCTGGTGGAGTTCGAGCGAAGCGGCGCTGCCGTCGACGAGTACCTCGCGGATCAGTTGGTACTCCCACTGGCAATCACAGGGGGGTGTCTCTCAGTCCCTGCACTGACTGACCACGTCGAGTCGAGCGTCGAACTCCTACGTCGGTTCAGCGTCGACGTCGACATCGAGGTTGGGGAGGATTCGACTGTCCTGCGTGTCGAGGAGCCGATCGACGCGAGAAAATGAAAACGGGTGCGTTCCGTCGTTTCAGTCGTCCGCGGGAACTTCCTTTGCACTGCGTGGATCCGTACTGACCACGAAGCCCGCCTCGTTAGCTACCGCCGAGATCTTCGGCTGGAACACCCACGCGGTCAACGCAATGATCGGAATCATCGACGCGCCGACGATAGCGTAGCCGACGTGAAGGTTCGGCAGGAATGCGGCCGAGAAGGCAAGCGGGTAAACGACGCCGCCGACTGTCCCGACTCCTCCAACGATCCCCGCGACGGATCCGGAGTTGTCCGGGAACATCGCGGGTACCTGTGCGAAGATGGCTCCTTCGGAGAAGGCACAGCCCATCCCGACGAAGAAGCCAGCGACGACTGCGATGTATATGTTGCCGGTGAGTCCCGCTACAGTCATGCCAAACATCGTGAGCATGACGAACACGAGCGTCGTGAACGTCCACTGGTTGCGGTACTGTCCCCGGAACCACGGCAGGAAGTCCACCTCTTTCCGCGCCACGAGATCGCTGACGTAGCCGCCGATGGGACGCAAGAGTCCCGCAGCGATCGAGAACGTCGCTGCGAACGTCGCCGCGATCACGATGTCGCCCTGTCCGAACGCCTCGCGGTAGTAGGTGCCGAGCCAGCCGTTCATCGCCAGTTCGAGACCGAACGTCATGATGTACGCGACCGAGAGGACGACTGCACCGTACCGAGTGGCGATGAACTTCCACTGCGCCCAACTGATACCCGCTTTGGTCGCTTCGCGTTTTTCTTCCGTCTTTGCGGCGTCGCAGAACACGTAATAGGCGACGCCGAGGAGAATGGCGAGCGCGCCAGTATAAAAGAAGGCGGCTCGCCAGTTCGAGGACGTCGCGAGAAACGCCGAGCCGAAGATGGGATCGACGTATCCCTCACCGAAGATGCGAGGGAGAGTGAAGTACGCACCCAGTCCCGCTCCGGCGTTGCCGACGCCCGCGAAGATACCTTCGGCCGTCCCGAGATTTTCTTCCTCGAACCACTCGGCGACGTGCTGGATCCCGATCACGAATGTGATTCCGGCCAGCGACGCGATGATACGGGAGACCGTGAACACCTCGTAGGTCTGTGCGAACGAGCTGATTACGGCGAACGTCCCGACGGTCAGCAGCGTCGCGCTCCCGGTCACGTGAGCGCCGAACCTGTCAGTCAGCGGTCCAATGACGATCCGTCCGAGGGGGACGGCGACGATTGCTGCGCTCGCAACGATGCCCAGATTGGCGACCGTAAGATCGAACTCCTGAGCGATCTCGCCCGTGAACGGCGCGAACGAGAACCAGATGACGAACCCCAGGTTGAACATCGCGGTTGCAAGCAGCAGGTTCCGGTATTTGCCGTAGAGTAACGACGTGAGCTTCATACGATATCTATGCTGTGGGTACCCGACTCGCCGTGGTCGAATGGTCCGTCAGGACTTCGCCAGTATCAGTGTTTCGAGTCCAACGGCGTCCTGAAACTGGCGCATATCTACGATCTCTCAGCGATCAGCCGGCCGACGGAGGGTCACTGCACACTGCTTGAAATTCGGCTCCGATGACTCCGGATCGACGAGTGAGATCGTCAGTTCATTGACTCTGGGATGGTGAATCGGAAGCCAGACAACTCCTTCGGGGACCGTCTCGTCGGCCTGAATCGAGACCCGTATCGAAGACCGCCGCGAGGCGACGACGGTCCGTTGCCGGTCGATCGCCTCACTGTGGGCCATCACGGTTTCCGGATGTATTCGGGCGACTGGCGGACCGTCAGTATCCGTGGACCGACTCCGAACAGCGGTGTTGTAGGCGTCCGGCCGTCGACCGGTCGTCAGGGTCAGCGGGAATTGTTCGTCCGTCGGTTCGGCAAGCCCACCGTGTCTTGCGGTTGAGAAGCGCGCGCAACCGGACTCGGTCGGAAACGTCCAGCCGTCCTCGGTGTGGTATCTGTAGCCTCCCTGCGAGCCGGAGTGAGGCGCAGGCCAGCGGACTGCCAGGTCGGAGTCGAGTCGTTCGTACGTGATGCCAGCGATGTCCGCAGGGGTGCCTGCAGTCAACTTCCGGAGCTCCTCGTATATCGACTCCGGCTCCGTAGCCGGTCGCTCGAACAGGTCGCTGTCGAGCCGGTGGCCGATCGCTGTGATGATATCGATGTCCTGGCGGACACTCGGTAGTGGGTCCGTCGCCGGCCGAACTCGCGACACGGTCCGTTCCATATTGATCACGGTCCCCTCCGACTCACCCCATGTTGCTGCGGGAAGGACGACATCGGCGAGCTCGGCGGTCTCGGTCATAAACGCGTCCTGAACGACGAGGAACGTCTCTGATAGTATCTCTTTGACCCGGTCGGCATCGGGCATTCCCACGACCGGGTTCGTCGCCACCGTCCAGCATATTTCGGGGGTTCCTTCGGCCAGCGCGTCGACGATGCCGACCGGGCCGGGCCCCGGGTCGTCCGGCAGCCGCGTAACCGGTATATTCCACGTTTCGGCCACCGCGTCCCTGTGTTCAGGCGCGCCAAACGGGCGGTGGGATGGCCAGGTCCCTTTCGATGAACAGAGACGGGTCCCCATCGAGTTGGCCTGTCCTGTTAGCGAGAACGGCCCGCTTCCGGGGCGGAGGTTCCCCGTCGCCAGACAGAGGTCGATGAGCGCCCGTGCCGTGCCGGTTCCCTGCACGCTCTGGTTGACGCCCATCCCCCAGTATGCAAGCGTCGGCTCCCGAACTGCGGTTGCGACGGATTCTACTGTCTCCACGGACACGCCAGCGGTCGACGCAGCATCCTCGACGCTCGGGAGCGTCGTCCGCAGATCCTCGAAGCCAACGGTTGCCTCCGCGATGAACGATTCGTCCAGGGCGTCGGCTTCGATCAGTTGGCTCAATACGCCCCGGGCGAAGGCGAGATCAGTTCCCGGCTCGAGCTGGACGTGGTAATCCGCGTCTGCAGCGGTTTCGGTCGCTACAGGGTCGACGACGATCAACTGACTGTCGGCCTCTGCGGCACTGTCGACGATCCACCGATACAGCACTGGATGGGCCACCGATGGGTTCGCACCCCAGACCAGATGCGTCTTCGCATGCGGAATATCGTCGTATGTCGGCGGGGGAGCGTCGCTACCGAACGCCTGATAATACGCAGTGACTGCAGATGCCATACACAAGGTCGTGTTGGCGTCGTAGTACCGCGTTCCAAAGCCGCCTCGTGCCAGTTTGCCGAGGGCATACGCCGCCTCGTTGGTCTGTTGGCCGCTTCCGAGCACGGCGGCAGCGTCCGGTTGAGTGTCGAGGGCGGTCCGAAAGCGCTCGACAACCGCGTCCAGCGCAGTATCCCAGGTGGTCGGAACGAGTACTCCATCGTCGCGAATCAGTGGACGCGTTATTCTGGAACCATCGGAAGCGAGCGTTTCTTCGATGCCTCGTTGACATGCTTTACCGGCACTTACTGGGTGATTCGCGTCGCCTCGGACATCGTCAAGACCGTGTCCGTTGTCGTCACCACGGTAGCGGAACCCACAGCCGACCGCACACCGCATACACGTTGTCGGTATCCAGCGTGTCATGGAAGTTGATTCGGATGACCTCCCCCACGACTGAAGCCGTGGGATTCCCACGTTGGGAGTTTCAGGTTTGCAGTCCAGTCGGCACGACCGGACTGCAGGCAGGGTCGTTCGATAATCTTTGATTTTCGTGACGACGGGCGTCTTCGATTCTCGAACCACCGAGCCGTCGTTCTCCTATCCCGATATCGGACGCAGAGTTGCCTGCGTTTCGGACTCTACAACCAGCACCCCGAAGGACTGTCCTACGGACGTGGTGTGATCCGAACCCCGATATTCTCTGTT